>OHPJ01000875.1_pt1 | contig 11345 bp, 9 predicted proteins | sample 1577701 | NCBI WGS metagenome assembly OHPJ01 (sample SAMEA3879517, study PRJEB24766) | human gut metagenome | biome: human-associated habitat; feature: feces | place: USA | collected 1985/1987 | reverse complement strand
AGAAATGTGGAGGCTCTTTTTATGTGAAATAATTAGAGGCTTCCACTATTATGCCAGAAGCCTCTAATTTTTAAGCTGTTTTGGAGATTTTTGCGGTTTCAGCTACTTTTTTCTGGAATTTTTTCGGCTTATGGACTGGTTTTGGGAGCTGTTTTGGGAATTTTTGCGGTTTCAGCTACTTTTCTCGTATTTTTTCCGCCTTATGGGCTGAATTTTGGGAGCTGTTTTAAAAGTTTTATGGATTATAGCTCCTCAAGACCTGCCCACTATGCTATCAACCTAGGGCTATTGTACATTATGCTATGCAAATAGAGCAATTATCAGATATAAAGGCATTGGTTATGCGTCTCAAATCTGACCCGGTTACCGGTTCTAAGACGCAGTCTTGGTTACGATTATGTCGAAAAATCAAAGATAATTCAAGGTTTATTACAGCACCATTCAGAGAAACAAAAGCATTTGAAAAACTATATAATCAACGAACCAGCGTAGAGCGTACGTTCGGGGATTTAAAAGATAATTACAACCTTGATAACATCCGGGTTGCAAAAATGGCAAGGGCAAAAGTCTTTATGGATTTATCTTGTATTGCCCTTATTGCATCAAGACTACCAGATGCAGCCAGCAAGGAAAAAACCACAAAAATAGTACAAATTTATCATTACAAAAATTCTGATATAAAAAGAGCGATATTAAACAAAAACCAACTAAATTAAACCTAAAACCATGTCGTATTTTGTCGAAAACTGCTAATCACCTATCAAAATTAAAAATTCTAATAGAAATCTTCAAAATACAAGCGCGTAACGCGCCTAGAATATTGATATATTATATGGAAAAATGAATCCACCAACAAAAACAAAGAGGGAAATTTCGCAAAGACGACAAAATTTCAAAAGAAAGACAAAAAAAGAAGTTCTACGAAAAATAAAGTCGATGGAGGGATGAAATATTTGGGAAGAATTTATTATGAACAGAAAGGACTTATTAACCTCGATGATATCGTAGATATATTTATTGAGGTGGGAAATATACACAATTACCTGGAAAATGCAGCCTTGCGGATTTTGCTTTTTGGCAATCCTGAGCTGAATTTTTATCAGTGCCGATTATTAGTATTGAAGTACGGAGAATCACTTTCACAGGATGATTTGCACGGGCGGATGGTATTTATGAGAATGATACAGCTGCTGGAAGCCAACACAGTTTAAAATAAAATGAGAATTTCTTTTTTGACCGGGCAACCGGTCTTTCTTTTTTGCACAAATGGTGTTATAATTTTGGAAAAATTATGTTGATTACTCATAGCTTTAAAAAAGAAGCATTGCATTGTGTTTAATTAAACCAAAGCATGATAATTCAATCAAAGAAAAGAGGACAAAAATGAACATCGTAGTACTTGCCGGAGGGCTCAGCACAGAGAGAGATGTTTCCTTCAAGACAGGAAGCATGGTAGCTAAGGCACTCAAAGAGAACGGCCACAAAGTTATATTATTGGATGTATTTATGGGATATAGTGACAGGGAGGAGGACCTGACAGGTATATTTGACCGCGCGGACGAGATAAGCGTGCAGGTCAGTGATATTCCGACAGAGGCACCTGACCTCGCAAAGGTAAAGGCTTCCAGAAAGGACCAGTCACCTTGCTTCTTCGGACCAAATGTCATCAAGATGTGTCAGATGGCAGACATTGTTTTCATGGCACTCCACGGAGAAAACGGAGAGAACGGAAAGATACAGGCAGCATTTGACCTCTTCGGTGTCAAATATACAGGCAGCGATTATTTAAGCTCAGCCATCGCCATGAACAAGGAGACATCAAAGCAGTTCTTCCTTGCAAACGGTATCCCTACTCCAAAGGGTATTTCCATGACAAGAGCGACCAGACAGGACGATATCACAAAGCTTGACCTGACACTTCCATGCGTGGTAAAGCCATGCTGCGGCGGTTCAAGCATCGGTGTCACTATCGTTAGGGATGCGGCAGAGTTCAAGGCGGCACTTGACGATGCCTTCAAGTGGGAAAATGAGCTGGTTATCGAGGAATTTGTACAGGGCAGGGAGTTCTCTGTCGGCGTTATCGAGGGAAAGGCTCTTCCTATTATAGAGATCGCACCGAAGGAGGGCTTCTACGATTATAAGAATAAATACAAGGCGGGCAGTACAGTAGAGACATGTCCGGCCGAGCTTCCTGAGCAGGTTACAAAGGATATGCAGCACTATGCCGAGGAGGTTGCGCGTGTTATCGGGCTTGACACATATTCGCGCTCAGACTTTTTGCTCAATGACAAAAATGAGATGTTCTGCCTCGAGGCAAACACACTGCCGGGCATGACTCCGACCAGTCTTCTGCCACAGGAGGCAGCGGTTATCGGTATGAGCTTTAATCAGCTCTGTGAGCATCTGATTGACATATCTTTGAAAAAATATGAGGTGTAGCATGTCAGATAAGTACATGAAGAATCTTACATTTGCAAATATCGCAAAGGCTTGCGATGGCACATACATAGGCGATGAGACACTGCTTGATACGACAATCACCGGCGCAGTCATTGACAGCAGACAGGTGAAAGAGGGCTATCTTTTTATCCCGATAAAGGGAGAAAGGGTGGACGGACACAAATTCATTCCGGCTGTGTTTGAGCAGGGGGCGGCAATTGTGCTCTCTGAGCATGAGCTGACGGATCCGGCAGGCCCATATGTGCTTGTTGAATCAACCACCGATGCCATGAAAAAGCTCGCGGCATTTTACAGAAAAGGCCTTGATATCAAGGTGGTGGGTATCACCGGAAGTGTCGGCAAGACCAGCACCAAGGAGATGATATCGTCAGTTCTTGAGCAGAAATACAGCGTCCACAAGACCGCAGGCAATTTCAACAACGAGATAGGCCTGCCACTCACCATTTTCGGAATCAGGGAAAGCCATCAGGTAGCAGTGCTTGAGATGGGCATATCTGATTTTGGCGAGATGCACAGACTTTCTACCATGTCGTGCCCGGATGTTATGGTCATCACCAATATCGGCTACTGCCATCTGGAGTTTTTGGGCGACAGGGATGGTGTGCTTAAAGCAAAGACAGAGTGCTTTGAGCATATGATGCCGGATGCGGTCGCAGTGCTGAATGCAGATGACGACAAGCTGGCCACAGTGCAGACGGTAAATGGAAAGCCTGCCATATACTATGGCAAGGAATCAGCTTCAGGCGTTCATAAATCAGTATATACCACAAATATTGAAAACCTGGGCTTTGACGGCATGAAGGCTCATTTTGTCACTCCGGAGGGTGAGTTTGATGCACACATCCACATCCCGGGTGAGCACAATGTATACAATGCCATGGCGGCAGCAGCTGTCGGATTGCAGCTTGGCCTCACAATAGCTGAGATAAAGTCAGGAATCGAGAAAGCAGAGACAATCGCAGGGCGTACCAATTTTATCAAAACGCATGGCATGACAGTGATAGATGACTGCTACAATGCAAATCCTGTATCCATGAAATCCTCTATCGAGGTGCTTTCACATGCAAAGGGCAGGACAATAGCAGTGCTTGGCGACATGGGCGAGCTTGGAAGCGATGAGAAAAAGCTACACCATGAGGTAGGCGAAGCAGTTGGAGAGAATCATATCCATACACTTTTTGCCGCAGGAGAGCTTGCAAAGGAATATGCAGCCGGAGCAGCGGAGAAATCATCCGATGTAGACATCCACTATTTTGAGGATAGGGAGACCATGACACAGGAGCTTCTTTCATATGTGAAGGAGGGCGACACCATACTGGTGAAGGCATCGCACTTCATGGAGTTTCCGAAGGTGGTAGAGGCACTGAGTAAGTAAAATCAGGTAAAATCAATCGGGTGGAAATTAATTCGATATTTAATAATTGCAAGGAATGGATATTCTCCAAGCCTCATAATATTATAAAAGAAAGAGAGAAAAATAATGGCACAGAATCCAATCGTAACAATTACAATGGAAAACGGCGATGTAATCAAGGCGGAGCTTTATCCGGAAATCGCACCAAACACAGTAAACAACTTTATCAGCTTAATCAATCACAACTTCTATGACGGAGTATGCTTCCACCGTGTAATCAAGGGCTTCATGCTCCAGGGCGGAGATCCTGACGGAAACGGCACAGGCGGCCCAGGCTATGAAATCAAGGGCGAGTTCACACACAACGGCTTCAAAAATGACTTAAAGCACACAGCCGGTGTACTTTCAATGGCACGTACCATGATACCTGATTCAGCAGGCAGCCAGTTCTTCATCATGCATCAGGATGCACCACATCTCGATGGTGAGTATGCGGCATTCGGCAAGGTAATCGAGGGCATGGATGTGGTAAACAAGATCGCAGAGGTGCGCACAGACTACATGGACAAACCACTTGAGGCTCAGGTCATGAAGACAGTTACAGTTGAGACCTTCGGAGTGGACTATCCGGAGCCGGAGACGGTTTAATGATAATAATTATCGATGAGGCAAGCGAAAAACTTGCCTCTTTTTACTATCATGACGAGATATTCAAGCTGCAGTGGAGAAGTGTGGCAGGCAAGGCATCCATGTCAGAAGAGTTGCAAGAAAAACTGTATGGTGCACTACTGGGAAAATTGCTGGATGAGTTGCAGAAGAAACTGCCGGATGAACAGCAGAATAATTTGTGTGTGTATGAAATAGAAAATAATTCAGGATATACAGAATATGCAGATAACACCGCGAAAGCTAATACGGGAAATCTAAGAAAACCGAAAGCTCCGGCAGACTACATCTGGATAGTATCAAACAGACAGCAGAAGCAAATAGCTGACTCACTCGGCATAGCATCAGTAGGAGAACCGCAGTGCGGCACGCGCTATGCAGTCGAGAGCCTTGCAGAGCTTGATATTGAGTATCTGGAGCGGGTGCGCAGGCGGTATAATCACATCCCGTGGGACATCGGTGAGACAGACAGGTGCTTGATACGTGAGCTTTCACTGTCAGATCTTCCTGCGCTCTATGAGCTCTATGACAAGCCCGGCATGACAGACTTTGTGGAGCCGCTTTACGACTACGAGACAGAGCTTGAATACCAGAAAGCATATATAGAGAACATGTATGGCTTTTACGAGTATGGCATGTGGCTTGTATTTTCCAAGGAAACAGGTAAGCTGATAGGACGGGCAGGGCTTGAGCATGATGAACTGGGCTATATGATAGCGCCGGAATTATGGAACCAAGGCTATGCCACGGAGGTATGCCGCTTCATCATAGACTACGCGCGCGAAAACACAGACTTTGAAGAGCTTTACTGCCGGATAGATGAGAGAAATGAGGCATCGGTTCGCCTTGCCAAAAAGCTTGGATTTACAAATAGCGGGCATATGGATGATGATATAAACGCTTCCATATATAGAAAAAACATAAAAAACAATGAAAAACATTGAAAAATATGCAATTAGGCAATAAAATATAAACATAGTTTAACGATTTGGAGGACGAAAAAATGAAGAAATATGCATATGGAGTAGATATAGGTGGAACAACTGTAAAGATGGGCTTTTTCGAGACAACAGGAAAGCTTGTCGATACATGGGAGATTCCTACACGCACAGAGAATTCCGGCGAGCTCATCCTGCCTGATATCGCAGCATCCATCAATGAGAATAACGAGAAGCATGGCATCGAGATGGGTGACATCGAGGGTGTAGGCATGGGAGTGCCGGGACCTATAAAGGATGACGGAACAGTATTGAAGTGTGTCAACCTCGGCTGGGGCGTGTTCAACGTGGCACAGTCACTCTCAGTGCTGTGCGGCGGCATCAAGGTAAAGGCTGGAAACGATGCCAACGTAGCTGCACTCGGTGAGATGTGGCAGGGTGGCGGAAAGGGTCATCAGGATGTAGTCATGATCACACTCGGCACAGGCGTAGGCGGAGGAATCATCCGCGATGGCAGAATCGTAGCCGGAGTAAACGGAGCAGGCGGAGAGATAGGACATATGCCTATGGTAGATGATGAGTCAGAGTGCTGTGGCTGCGGCAAGAAGGGCTGCTTAGAGCAGTATGCATCAGCAAACGGTCTCGTAAGAGTGGCAGAGAGATATATTGCAGCACACAGGGATGTGGCAACAAAGCTTGATTTAAATGCAGGCTTCACAGCCAAGGATGTATGCGATGCGGCAAAGGCAGGAGATGCAGCGGGCATTGCAGCTGTAGAGCAGTCTATGAAGCTTCTCGGCAAGGCAATGGCAGCAGTAGCATGTGTTATGGACCCTGAGGTATTTGTTGTAGGCGGAGGCCTTTCAAAGGCAGGCAGCATCATCATCGATACAGCAGCAAAGTACTATAAAGAGTATGCTTTCCATGCAAGCCGCGAGACAGAGATCAAGCTCGCCACACTCGGCAACTCAGCAGGCATGTATGGCGGAGTAAAGATGGTTATCGGCTAACAACATAAGATTGCAATTTTTAAAGAAATAAAATATAATGGCTACTAAAGATACACTACAATCGAGGTGAGACTATTGGCAGATTACTCAACAGAAGAATTAGAAAAAATAGCGGACAAATTTCGCTCAGATACCAGCGGTATAAGGGGAACAAAGGATTTTACGAGCCCTGAGGAGCTTTATGATGAGCTGAAAAAGGAAATCAAAAAGTATCATCCGTCGGATGACACGAGCCTTGTGGACAAAGCCTACAGGGTAGCTTATGATGCCCATAAGGGACAGGCGCGTAAGTCAGGAGAGCCTTATATCATACATCCGCTGTGTGTTGCCATAGTACTCGCCGAGCTCGAGCTGGATAAGGAAACAATTGCAGCAGGACTGCTCCATGATGTGCTGGAGGACACCATCATGACCATGGATGAGATGCGTGCGGAGTTTGGAGACGATGTCGCACATCTGGTGGATGGCGTCACGAAGTTAAAGCACCTGCATCTGACAGACAGCACCAAGGATCCGAAGGATAAGAATGCGGACAGACTTGAGATGCAGGCTGAGAATCTGCGCAAGATGTTTCTCGCCATGGCAAAGGATATCAGAGTCATCCTCATAAAGCTGGCAGACAGACTGCACAATATGCGTACACTCAAGTACCAGTCCAAGGAGGCACAGCAGCGTATCGCCAGAGAGACACAGGATATCTACTGCCCTATCGCACAGCGACTTGGTATCAGCAAGATAAAGATAGAGCTCGAGGACCTTTGTATGAAGTACCTCTATCCGGATGCATATTACGATCTGGTAGAGAAGGTAGCACTAAGAAAGACAGAGCGCGACACCTACATCCAGGGCCTTGTAAACGATGTCAAGAAGTATGTTTCAGATGCTGGTATCAAGGCAGAGATATACGGCAGGGCAAAGCATTTCTTCAGTATATATAAGAAGATGGTCAATCAGGACAAGACTATAGACCAGATATATGACCTCTTTGCCATCAGGATTCTGGTGGATACCATACCGGACTGTTACGCAGTGCTTGGTATCATACATGAGAAGTATAAGCCTATACCGGGCCGTTTCAAGGACTATATTGCCATGCCGAAGCAGAACATGTACCAGTCGCTTCACACGACACTCATAGGTCCGAGCGGACAGCCGTTTGAGATACAGATACGTACTTATGAGATGCATCGTACAGCTGAGTACGGTATCGCAGCGCACTGGAAGTACAAGGAAGCAAACAACGGCAATGCCACTACCACCACTGTCACAGAGGAGGAGAAGCTCAGCTGGCTGCGCCAGATACTCGAGTGGCAGCAGGACATGTCGGATAATAAGGAGTTTATGACTTTATTAAAGAGTGATTTAAATTTATTCTCCGACAATGTATTTGCATTCACACCGTCCGGCGATGTAAAGAACCTGCCAAAGGGCTCCACACCTATAGACTTTGCCTACAGCATACACTCTGCGGTCGGCAACAAGATGGTCGGTGCCAAGGTAAACGGCAAGCTGGTGCCGATAGACTATGTCATTAAAAACGGTGACCAGATAGAGATAATCACCTCACAGAACTCCAAGGGACCAAGCCGTGACTGGCTCAAGGTCGTAAAAAGCACACAGGCCAAGAACAAGATCAACCAGTGGTTCAGAAGTGAGCTCAAGGAGGAGAATATACAGCACGGCAAGGATCTGATAGCAGCCTATGCCAAGGCAAAGGGTATCAACTTTGCAGAGATAAATAAGCCTGAGTATCAGGAGAAAATACGCCGCAAATACGGCTTCCACGACTGGAACTCATGCCTTGCAACCGTCGGTCACGGCGGACTCAAGGAGAGCCAGATAGTCAACAGGATGTACGATGAGTACAAGAAGGATCATGTGGTGCCGGTGACAGATGCAGATGTGCTTGGCAGCATCGCAGAAAAGCAGCAGGCAGCAGCAGGCACACAGCCCGAGCACAAGTCAAAGAGCGGTATTGTGGTACACGGACTCTATGACGTGGCTGTGCACTTCTCGAAGTGCTGCAATCCTGTTCCGGGAGATGAAATCGTGGGCTTTGTCACAAGAGGCCGAGGCATCTCAATCCACAGGACAGACTGCGTGAATATCATCAATCTGTCCAAGATAGAAAAGGACAGGCTCATAGAAGCAGAGTGGCAGGATACAGCCCTCATGGACAACGGTGCCGAGTATCAGGCAGACCTAAAGATATTCTGTCATGATAGGCCGGGACTGCTCGTAGATATCACAAAGATATTTACCGAGAAGGAAATCAATATCAGTGGTATCCAGTCCAAGACCAGCAAGCAGGGCATCGCTACAATCGAGGTATTTTTTAATATCAAAGGCAGGGACCAGATAAAGGTTCTAGTGGAGAAGCTCAGACAGATAGAAAGTGTAATAGACGTAGAGAGGACCACCGGCTAAATCCCGGTGGTTCTTGCGTGAAGCATAACATATAACAGACAAGGAGTACACTCATATGGTAAATATGAAGATAGACCACTTCGTAGTGGGACCGGTGCAGACCAACTGCTACTTTGTCACCAATATAAAGACAAAGGAAATGATAATAATAGACCCAGGCGCGTGTGCTAATCAGCTCGCCAAAAAAGTGGACGAATCAGGCGCAAAGCCGGTAGCAATACTGCTCACACACGGACACTTTGACCATGCCACTGATGCAAAGCCACTCGCAGACCGCTACGGCATCAAAATATATATCCATGAGGCAGACAAAGCCACACTTGATGACCCGCAGCTCAATGTCAGCTACATGATGGGCCAGTCAAAAACATTCTATGCGGATGTATTTTTGAAGGATAAGCAGGAGCTTGACATCGCAGGCTTTCACATAGTAGTGCTTCACACACCGGGGCATACACCGGGTGGCTGCTGCTATTATTTCCCGTATGAGGACGTGATCTTTACAGGCGATTCACTGTTTTGCGGCTCAATCGGACGTACGGATTTCAAGGGCGGCAGCATGTCAGACCTCGTGCGCACAGTGAAGGAAAAAATCATGACACTGCCTGAGCGTACAGAGGTGTACCCGGGCCACAACGACACAACAACCATAGAAAACGAGAGGATGTATAACCCTTACTTATGATAGTAGTAGTATTTAATAAACCGGATTTTGAATATGATGTGCACTCACTGCTCAAGGAGTTCTTCCCGCAGGAGGATGTGCAGATGTACTATAGCTGCCCACCTGATGAGGTGGAGGGGAAAAACTTAGCCTGCACACACCACGAGATGACAGCTGATGGCGTAAAGGAATTTGCGGATGCCTCGCAGGTATTTAAGATAGACTATGTGGGCGATGAAATTGCAGTGGAGTGGACGCTGAATAGAGCCGGTGGAAATAATTCCATGACAGATGAGATGCAGCAAGCCGACGAAAGTGACATTAAAATAGCCGGAAAAAGTATCTGCACAAAAATATCCGTAGACAGCGCAGACCGCAAGGAGACCAAAAACCGCCTTAAGCTCGCCCTGTATTCCATGATAGAAAAGGGCACAGGAAAGAGTCTTCCGTGGGGCACACTCTCAGGCATCAGACCGACCAAGATAGCCATGAAGTGCATAGAGGACGGTATGAGCGATAAGGAAACCTATGATTATCTGAAGGAAACCTACCTCGCAAGCGATGAGAAAATCGACCTCTCAATAGGCATAGCAAAGCGTGAGAAGGCACTGCTCGACAAGGTGGACTATGACAACGGCTACAGCCTGTACATAGGCATACCATTCTGCCCGAGCACCTGTGCGTACTGCTCGTTTACCTCATACCCGCTGGGTGTGTGGAAAAACCGCGTGGACGATTACCTTGACGCACTCGAGAAGGAGATAGACTACACGGCACAGAAATTCTACCACAAGAAGCTAAACTCCATCTACATAGGAGGCGGCACACCGACCACACTAAGCCCTGCACAGCTTGACAGGCTAATCAGAAAAATTAAATGCAGCTTTGATTTAAAGGACTGCCTGGAATTTACAGTGGAGGCAGGCAGGCCGGACTCCATCACGAGAGAAAAGCTCATGGCACTAAAGAAAAACGGCATCAGCCGTATATCAGTCAATCCACAGACTATGAAGCAGCAGACACTCGATATAATAGGAAGACATCACACAGTAGACGATACGATACAAAGCTTCAAGCTCGCGCGTGAGCTGGGCTTTGACAACATAAACATGGACCTCATCATGGGCCTTCCCGAGGAGACGCTCGATGATGTAAGGCACACAATGGAGCTGGTGAAGGAGCTGGCGCCTGACAACGTCACCATCCACTCACTCGCAGTAAAGCGAGCTGCAAGACTTACCATCTTCAAGGACCGCTACAGCGATATGCAGATGGTCAACACTCAGGAGCATATGGATCTCTGCGCAGCCTACTGTAAGCAGATGGGGCTTGAGCCATACTACCTCTACAGACAGAAGGGCATGGCAGGTAACATGGAAAACGTAGGCTATGCGGCAAAGGGCAAGGCCGGCGTATATAACATACTAATCATGGAGGAAAAGCAAACGATTGTGGCCTGCGGAGCAGGGGCAAGCACCAAGCGCGTCTGGCCCATACCAAATCCGGATGGCACACACCGCATCGACAGATGCGAGAATGTCAAGGATGTAGGGCAGTATATCGCAAGGATTGATGAGATGATAGAGAGAAAGCAGAGTCTATTCGAGGAAAAATAAGCAGTATGACATATAATAATGTATAATTATTGGTGCTGTAATACCATAGTGATTAGCGAATGTGTCAAAAATTGTAAAGAAAACCTAATATTCATTGACAAAGAATTAAAAATGGGTAAAAATATATTATTGAAAACCCTGATTAGATACAGAAAAAGATACAAATAACCGAATAAAACATACATGAAACAAAACAGGCTAAAATAATTC
>OHPJ01000864.1_pt1 | contig 11428 bp, 9 predicted proteins | sample 1577701 | NCBI WGS metagenome assembly OHPJ01 (sample SAMEA3879517, study PRJEB24766) | human gut metagenome | biome: human-associated habitat; feature: feces | place: USA | collected 1985/1987 | reverse complement strand
AATCACCGAAGGAGGACATTCTATCTGCACCACGTGCTCTTGCATAAGCACATGCCAGGGGAGACAGCTCTCCCAGATCATCCACCCAGTAGATCTTCGCCAGGGTGTCATTTAAGGGCAGTCCTACCGCAGCACCGGCAGGAGATACATGCTTAAAAGAAGTGGCTGCGGGAAGTCCCGTAGCTTCCTTCAGCTCCTTGACCAGCTGCCAGCCGTTGAAAGCATCCAGGAAGTTGATATATCCGGGCTTGCCGTTCAGGACGGTAACAGGCAGGTCACTGCCGTCTTCCATGAAGATCCTGGAAGGCTTCTGGTTCGGGTTACATCCGTATTTTAACTGAATCTCGTTCATCTTATTTTTCTCCTATTCTACGATATTCACTATTCAGAATCTGCATTCGCAAAACGCCTCTTTGAGGTTTCCTTCTTGCGCTCATTACACATTCTTGTTCACGATCTTAGTCTCGTATTTGCCGGTCTCGATGTCGATGAAACGAACGAACAGGGAGACCTTGTTGTCCTCATTTAAGCTGTTCCACAGCATATCGGTAAATGCATCCATATCATCGGGGATCTCCACTAACTTCGGCTCACCCTGGAAACTGGGCAGGGGATTGCCATCGTGCATGTAAGTATGAATGAAACGTCCCTCTCCGGGAAGGGGATTCTCGTAAGCATAGGTAAAACGCAGGCAGGAATCAGGGTTGCCGTTGTCACTCTTCAAAATGGACATGGCGTAATTATACTTGCCGTTCTCGATATGCATGATACCGGAGATTCTCGGTGTATAATTCGGTCCGTCCGGCTCGAATTCTCTGGTGCGCAGGGACTGTTCAAAGGTCAGCTGTTTGTCCATTCCCTCGTAAATAGTGTCTGTCTGGTCACCGTTGGTCACGATGGTCTTGTTGCCCAGGACCCGTACCGGTGCATAGATGATCAGACTGGGATCTTCCAGTTTGGAAGGATCGAAAGCCTGGGTGCGGATGCCCTCTCCCTCTGTCACGAACACACGATTGCGGCTGTTGGCGCTTCTTCCCATGATAAAATAAGCGGTTACAGCATATTTACCGTTTGCAGAGCGTCCGATCACAATACCTCTGCCGGGATAAGCATTGCTTTTCAGTTCCTGTTCCAGTTGTAACATAGTTTTTCCTCCGTTTAATCTTTAAAATAAGAAACCGCCTAAGCACCAGAAATAGACGGTGCCCAGGCGGTCGGCTTTCACTATTCTACACTCCCTGTGGGTAATCTCCACTGCAGCAGGCTGCGTTCCGCCAGTCGTGTAGCTATATCAATAGTAGCATGGTTGCCCGATACTTGACAAGAGGGATTTTGATAATTTTGTTACTTCCGTAACAGTTCTGCCCCAAAGTCTTCATAAAAGCGTCTGCTGCGCAGCCGTCGCTGCTATGCAGCTCATCTTTTATTCATGTTTTGGGCGCTCCGCTCATAGAATAGCAAAAGTGCCGCTCCGTGTGCAAGCACCCGATCGTCGCATTTGCTATTCTATGGCTGAACTGTTACTTCACATATTTTGCCTCGAACGCATGCCTCTCCATAGGACGGTCAAAATAGTATCCCTGAATATATTTGACCTTCATGCCCTGCAGCACTTTGAACTGTTCCGGAGTCTCAATACCTTCCACGCAGACACTGACGCCAATGGTCTGTGCCAGCTCTGCCACCATCTTGATAAAGGACTGGGAATAGGCATCCCCCGCCAGATCCTTGACGAAGCTCTGATCCACCTTGATGACATCAATGGGGATCTCCCGGATATGGTTCAGGGAAGAATAACCGGTTCCGAAATCATCCAGTGCCAGTGAGACACCCAGTGCCTTGATCCGGTTCAGGATCTCCTTCATACGATCCATATCGTTGATCGCGAGACTCTCTGTTACCTCCAGTGTCAGATTTTTCGGTGACAATCCGGTATCCGCAAGCGCTTTTTCCACCGTCTCTACGATATCCGGCTGTAAGAGCTGTACCACAGAGAGGTTGACATTTACTTTATAATCCGGATATCCGATATCGTTCCAGCGCTTACAGCGGGTACAGGCCTCCGTCAGTACATAATTGCCGATGGGATTGATCAGTCCCAGATACTCCGCCAGCGGGATGAATTCCGCCGGTGAGATAAATCCCAGCTTTGCACTGTTCCAGCGGATCAGTGCCTCGGCTCCGGCACAGACATCCTTGCCGCCCTGAATATCGATGATAGGCTGGTAATAGACCTCGAACTCCCGGTAGCCTTCCACCGTGGCATCACGCATGTTCTTCTCCATATCCAGACGGCGTCCCGATACGGAATCATTGCCTTCCCGATACGTTTCCACACGGTTTTTACCGGTCTTTTTCGCCTCATACATGGCAATATCCGCTTTTTTGATCAGATCTGTCACAGAATCTCCTGCATCCGGGAAAGTGACGATGCCCATACTCATGGTACAGTAATAATCTGCATCCTTCAAAAACCAGGGTTTGCTGAAGATCTTCTTAATATCTTCCACAATATTTCCAAACCGGGGATAGCTGTCCGGCGGAATGATAATGACGAATTCGTCTCCACCCATACGGTAACAGGTATTCTCGATGCCATTGATCCGTTTCAGTGCATGGGAGATGGATTTTAACAGCACATCACCGTACTGGTGTCCCAGTCCGTCATTGATATGCTTGAAATCATCCAGATCCAGATACAATAACGCTCCTTTTCCTCCGATCTTCTTCGCCTGATCGATCTGTCTCGCCAGATCCCTCTCACAGCACATGCGGTTATACAGTCCCGTCAGAAAATCTGTGTATGCCTGCTGCTCGATCCGGCGCTGGTACAGCTTTTTATCTGTAATGTCATACAGAGAGTACAGATTGGCTTTTTTGCCATCCACCCAGGCGATCTCCTTGCATAACAGATCGTACCAGGTCTCCTTCTCCGCATGATATACCACGCTGACAGTTCTGGTTTTGTCCTTGTGGATACTGGACTGCAGCAGGGCATCAAAATTATGATCCATCAGTTCCTTGGCAAAGGTATTCTTCAATATCTGATTGGCGAACAGCATTCTGCCCGTATTCTGATCCGTTACGTAGATGGCACATCCCACATTGTCCAGGATCTCCTCCAGTGCGGCGTAAGAACCTGCCAGGGAATTTTTCTGGATCCGTCTGGTCAGGATACTCTGTAAGATCTTCACCGCGTCGGAAGTGAATTTAATCTCCGCCATGCTCCAGACATGCCCCTGTCTTCTGTGGTTCAGAGACAGCACCATATTGCCGCTCTCCTGTTTCAGGATAGGAAATATCATCACGGCTTTCATGCCTATCTTTTCAATTTCCTCAGAGTCAGGCTTACCCACACTGTCCGTAGATACCACCAGTGGCTTCTCTGTATGGAGAAAAGATTTCTCGGGAATCCCGCTAGTCTTGTCAAAATAAGAGATCAGTCCCGGTGCCAGCCATTCACAGACGACATTCATCGTATCCGTGTCTGCCTGCAGCTGAAAAATCTCTGCGCTGTCTACCTGAATGTGCTGTGCCAAAATCTTCAGCCATCGGCTCATGGTCAGTTCGATCTGTTCATCGCTGTCCAGAAGCTGGACGATCTCCGTAGTAGCCTCTATCGTATGGAGATTGCGGCTCATCTCTTCCTCCGCATATCTGCTCCTTCTGCTCTCGGCTTCCGCGCTGAAACAGGACATACGGTCTCTGTAGATATCTGCACTGGTATCCCGCAACAGATCCAGAATCTGGTAAAAAGATATGGTATCGAGCTTCTTCAGATCATATACCTGCCAGTACAGAATGATCTGATTCTCCACACTGACGGCAACTGCTGCCACATGTCCGCCATCCGGCAGCTCTTCCACCACCTGTTCCTCCAGGGATCCTTCCTGTACTCTGTCTAATGCCTGCGCTGCTTTCTTCCGATATTCTCCTAAGATCGGATCTTCCCCATCCGGTCTTATCAGGGACTTATCGATGTACGGCTCTGTTATGGCTCTGCCTTCCTTGTCCACACAAACCGCTGTGACTCCCGTCACCTTGCAGAACTCGTTCTGCAGATGCTGCAGGCGCTTTTCGTCTATCAATTCACGTAATGCAAACTCAGCCACTTTTTTGCTCCCCTGTTTCTCTGTAAAATATTCAGAAATTCCTTCCCGAATATTTATATTCTACCATGCATCCCGAAATTGATACAAGCTATTATTTTACATTTTTTGCTATATTTATTAAATTGCTTGAAAAATTCGGATCATTTTGTCAATTATTGCAAATACTTTGCATGCAGAAAAAGGCGATCATAAGTCTGACCTACGATCACCTTTCTCATCTCTTTTTTGTAAAACTTATTTATCATCCACGCTGTAGTTCGGAGCTTCCTTGGTGATGTGGATATCATGAGGATGGCTCTCTTTCAGAGATGCTGCGGAGATCTTCACGAATCTGCCGGTCTCTTTCAGGGTTTCGATATCCTGTGCACCGCAGTAACCCATACCGGAACGAAGACCGCCGAGTAACTGGAATACGGTATCTTCTACGCTGCCCTTGTAAGCCACACGGCCCTCGACACCTTCGGGTACCAGTTTCTTTGCATTCTCCTGGAAGTAACGATCCTTACTGCCGTTCTCCATAGCCGCGATGGAACCCATGCCACGGTATACCTTGTATTTTCTGCCCTGGAACAGTTCGTATTCTCCCGGGCTCTCCTCGCATCCTGCGAACATGGAACCCATCATACATACGTTACCGCCGGCTGCGATTGCCTTGGTAATATCTCCGGAATACTTGATACCGCCATCAGCAATGATGGGAATACCGTATTCTTTTGCCACGCTATAGCAGTCCATGATAGCGGATACCTGGGGAACACCGATACCTGCAACCACACGGGTAGTACAGATGGAACCGGGTCCGATACCTACCTTAACGGCATCTGCACCAGCCTCGATCAGTGCACGGGTTGCGTCGCCGGTAGCTACGTTACCTGCGATCACCTGCAGATCGGGGTATTTTTCCTTGATCATCTTCAGACAGTTCAGTACGTTCTGGGAATGGCCGTGTGCGGAATCCAGTACGATGACATCAACCTTGGCTGCTACTAAAGCTGCCACACGATCCAGTACATTTGCGGTGATACCTACGCCGGCACCGCAGAGCAGTCTGCCCTGGGAATCCTTGGCTGCCAGAGGATATTTGATGGTCTTCTCAATATCTTTGATGGTGATCAGACCTTTGAGGTTGAAGTCCTTATCTACAATAGGAAGTTTTTCCTTTCTTGCTTTTGCCAGGATCTTCTTCGCTTCTTCCAGAGTGATACCTTCAGGAGCGGTGATCAGTCCTTCGCTGGTCATGGACTCCTTGATCTTCTTGGTAAAATCAGTCTCAAACTTCAGATCACGGTTGGTGATGATGCCGACTAATTTTCTGCCCTCGGTGATAGGCACACCGGAGATCCTGAATTTCGCCATCAATGCATCTGCGTCTGCCAGAGTATGCTCCGGAGACAGAGAGAAAGGATCGGTGATGACACCATTCTCGGAACGCTTTACCTTATCTACCTCTTCTGCCTGTGCTTCGATAGACATGTTCTTATGGATGATACCGATACCACCCTGTCTTGCCATAGCGATCGCCATGCGGTGCTCGGTAACGGTGTCCATTCCTGCGCTCATCATAGGAATGTTCAGCTTGATCTTTTTTGTCAGCCATGTGGTCAAATCCACCTGATTGGGGACTACCTGAGAATAAGACGGTACCAGAAGTACGTCGTCAAAGGTAATGCCTTCACCAATAATCTGTCCCATTTTCTCTCCTCCTGTGTTCATTTGATAAGATTTGTGAATGATTTGTTTTGGTAATATAAGCTATGCTTATAATAAATATTTGCTGTGCTTATAACATTTCCATGAGTTTAGCAAAGTTTTCTATGACTGTCAACCGGATATTGCATATTTTTGTATCAAAAAAGGATTCCGATGCATCCTGTTCACCGGAATCCTTTTGTTCATGAATCACTCACTGATCATTATTCGCTGAATACCTTACGGGGTGCCACGCTCTTGAGCACCTTCACCAGTTCCTCGTTGGGGCTTAAAATGATCTTCTCGCCGCCTTCATAATACATGGCATAACGGCCATCCGGCTGCAGAACCTCGCCGATGCTGTAATCCTTCTCCTTCACCTGGCGGTTCTTGAAGTTGTCCAGATGATACGAATAGACCGGTGCAAATACTTCCATGCGGTCCAGGCTGTAAGTAGCTACACGCTTTCTCTTACTCTTTGCCATGATCTTGTCCACAGACAGTTCCTTATCCAGATAGAGATACTCATACTCCAGATCGGTGAACATATTCAGGAAATATGCTCCCACACCTGCGACAAGAGCTATAGGCAGGAAAATGATAAATACAAACATTACCAGACAGCTTAACACCGTCAGGGTAACCAGTAATACTTTTAAGATTTTTGCCCATGCGGGCTGCTTTGCTTTTACCAGACATTCTACGTAAGAATCACTCATGTTTCGTTTCCTTTTCTCTTCCTTTATTCTGTAGCAGAAATTTTCCGTCTCGTTCTTCCATTCCTTCGGAAAATCTCTGTTTACGTCTGTCCGGATTCTGTTTCTCCTGACAATCGCTTTCTATTATGATATATCATCCGTGGAAAACTTGCAAGATATGCCCGGATTTTTGGGGCGATTTAATTCTTTTTTTAGAATCCTCTTGCACTTCCTTCATTGACTTTCGGATATGGAACCTTTATCATAAATCTATATCAAGCGCAGAAAGGCGGTTTTTCCATGGCGGTAATGGATGAATTTAAAGAAGAACGGGAAGCACTGAAACGCGGCACTCCTAAACAGAAGCTGGCGTATTTCTGGTATTATTATAAATGGCATGTGATCATTTCAGTGATCATCATCGGTATGCTCGTAAGCTTTATTTACCAGTTCGTAAACCGAAAGGATACAGCTTTTAACGCTGTTTTATTAAATGCAAGCCTCTTAGACCAGATGTCTTCCGAGCAGCCGGATTTCCTTACGGATTTCGCCGAAAAAGAGGGCATCGATCTGAATACCAGCGATATCACCTTTGATACTTCTATTCGTATCGTGGAAGACAGCATGGACGAGGTCTCCGTCACTTCTACCCAGAAGCTGATGGCATATGTGGCAGCAAATGAGCTTGACAGCATGATCACGGATTTCAATTCTTTCCAAAAATATGCCAACAGTAGCCTGTTCTATGATCTGCGGGATATCCTCACAGAAGAACAGCTCCAGGCACTGGAACCTTATTTCTATTACGTGGACAGAGAAGTGGTGTTGGCGATCGAGGCAGCAAACGATGACCTGAATACCGATTATACTCCGGAATATCCCGATCCTCTCCACCCGGAAGAGATGCAGGATCCCATCCCGGCAGGCATCTGCCTGACCGGCTGTACGGATCTGACCGACAACTATTACTTCCGCGGAGACGGTATCGTCATGGGCATCTACGCCAATGCGGAACATGCGGATACCGCAGTGGATCTGGCGGAATATTTATTGAGCAAATAGAAATTTGCAACACTGAACTTAAAAGGCATGCCCCGTTGTGATGGGACATGCCTTAATTATTTTTCTAAAAATCCAGATCGCGGAAGCGGTTTGGTTTCTTGGGCTTGCGCCGCTTTTTCGCCTGTCTGATAGCTTCTCTCCGCCTGCTTTGCAGGTCCTGGTTCACCGAGCGGTACCGGGATCTGGAGCGCTTTCTCCTGCGGCCAAACCGCCACGTCAGCCTGGTACTGCGATGTGCGAATTGGTAGTTCTTAATAAACGCCCGGATCAAAAGTATCAGGAAGATCACTACAGCGATCCCCAGTATCCAGAAAAATACCTTGATCACATTGATAAATATCACTGCCGGACCGCCGGAGGCCGTATCTTCTTCCCCGGAAGCTGCCGGCTGCGTAGCCCCGGTGCTGTCCGGCTCCTGCGTCGCTGCTGTAGCTTCTGCCCCATCCGTTGTTCCTGTGGTCTCGTCCCCAAACACACTGCTTCCTTTTTCCGAAGCCGTGAAATCTATGGATGCCGTTCCCAGTACCACATCATTGTAGGTATAGGTGATCACGGCAGCCTGCCCCGGCGCGGTATTGTCGTAGGAGATTGCGGACACAGCATCCCGGAACGTAATCGTGTTGGGCAGGGTAATACTGTCGTTTTGGTTCAATTGCAGAATCGGTTTGGAATTTCCGAAGATATCGTTGCCGCTGTAAAAAGCTCCCGCATTGTCGATATTATATTTCGTCTCCGTCTGAGAGATGTTTGCTCTCTGGAAATTACTGAATCCATAGTCGAACAGCGCAATCGTATCTTCATAATAATTAGGGTTCTCATCCTTCATCACCACGCAGATCAGCTTCATGCCATCCTTCTCCGCGCAGGAGACCAGGGTGCTTCTCGCCACATCGGTATAACCGGTCTTACACCCTACCAGGTAGGGATATGCGTATTTTCCGCCCGGGATCAGTTCCATCTTATTGACTTCCATGATGTCATCCGGTTGTCTCTCCGACGGCAGAATGTGCAGCATGTGCGTCATGGTCATCTTGCATAATGCTTCATTGGCAAAAAAAGCTCTGCCGATCATCGCAAGATCATAGGCGCTGGTGTAATGCTCCTCATTGGGAAGGCCGTTGGGATTGACAAAATGAGAATCCACACATCCCAGTTCCTTCGCACGCTCGTTCATGATATCACCGAAATCCTGCCAGGTCGTCCCCGAGATATGTTCCGCCACCGCAAAAGAGACCTCATTCGCTGAACGGATCAGAATCGCATTCAGACATTCCTCCATGGTCAGCTGCTCTCCCGGCTCGATGGCGATATGGTTGCTTCCGGGGTCGATATCATGTACCGCATCATAGGAGAAATCCACGATCTCATCCATGCTGCAGCGTTCTGAAGCAATCAGGGTCGTTAATATTTTCGTGGTACTGGCGGGATATTCCTTTTGATGAATATTTTTCGCATATAAGATAGCGCCGGTATCCGCATCCATCAAAATTGCGGATTCCGCACTGATCACCGGTCCCGTAGGCCAGTTCGCCACTGCATTGGACTGCACTGCCAGTGACTGATTGTAGGCAATGTTCTCCTCTTTGATGGTGGTAGCCGAAACTGTAAGTCCATCAGACACAAAAAGGCAGATAACGCTGATTCCCATGACTGCCTTCGTAAAAAGTGTTCTATATGATAAATGCTTAAAAAAACGCATGTATAAATCCTTCCTGATATATCTTTATAAACCTTTATAAAAATGGTGTATGATAATGCACATTCTCTATCATACACCATTTTACTTAAAAACCAAAGTGCTAACTTAATTTTTTTCGCATATGTTCCTGTCCGTCAAAATCTTTCCAGACAAACTCGCTGTCTTCCCAGATCATGTATCCATGCCAGCTGTCTTCCTTGGGCAGTGACACCGATCCGGGATTCATATAAATGTAAGATTCCTCTTCGTGTACAGTGCACTTCGGCACATGAGTGTGTCCGTGCAGCAATATGTCCCCGGGATGCAGCGGCGGAAGCTTCTGTTCGTTATAGATATGTCCATGTGTGGCATAGACTGCCGTCTCCCCTTCCGCAATCACACAGTAATCCGCTAACACAGGGAATTCCAACACCATCTGGTCCACCTCAGTATCACAATTGCCCCGGACGCAATAGATGTCATTTTTACGGGCATTCAAAAGTTCAATGACTTCCTTCGGTGCATATCCTTCCGGGAGGTCATTGCGGGGACCGTGATATAGGATATCCCCCAACAACAGAAGTCTCTCCGCTTCCTCTTTTTCATATGCCTCTAATAATTTTCTGCAATAGTATGCCGAACCGTGAATGTCCGACGCGATCATCCATTTCATCCTCTTTCCTCCGGGTTTTATATGAAACCCGCCACGACCGCCCGATGCAACAGGGTCGTGCACAACCACCTGTTCCGTCAGGGGCATGCATAGTCATCCATTCCAACAGGGTCACTTGACAAGCTTTCCAAGATAAAGTACATTGACAATACAGATTCTACACGAATCTGCAGCATTCATCAAGAAGAGTCATTAAATAAGAAAAATCATCAAACAGGAAAAATCATTAAATAAAGAAAGGTTATCAAATATATGAGATTACGCAATATTACCGGCTCCCGTGAAGTGATCGCAGGAAGTCCTTACGTGGTACCGGAAGATACTTTGGAAAGCTGCCCCGGAACCTGGCATGAGATTTTTGGTAACGATCACCCCATTCATATCGAGATCGGTATGGGAAAGGGACGTTTCCTGCATACCCTCGCCAAATCAAATCCGCAGATCAACTATGTGGGCATTGAAAAATATTCCAGTGTCCTGCTCCGTGCGATCCAGAAAATGGAGGAAGATGAGCTTCCCAATCTGAAATTCATCCGCATGGATGCCGAAGATATCGACAAGGTATTCGGGAAGGGTGAGGTCGACCGGATCTATCTGAACTTCTCCGATCCCTGGCCGAAGGACCGCCATGCCAAGAGACGTCTGCCCTCCAGACAGTTCCTGGCACGCTATGATGTGATCCTGAAAAAAGAGGGCACACTGGAGTTCAAGACAGACAACCGTCCTCTATTCGATTTTGCAGTCGAGGAACTGGAACCCGCCGGCTGGCAGGCGCAGGTGATCACCTACGATCTGCACAGTGATCCTGCACTGATGGAAGGCAATGTCATGACGGAATACGAGGAGAAATTCTCTTCCATTGGCAACCCTATCTGCAAATACATTATTTTTAGATAACAATTCATAATACACTCATTTTTTTGAAATAATTCATAACACATTGATTTTTTTGAAATAAATAAATCATAGTACACTCATTTTTTTGGAATACTTGTAACTATTCAGAGTCATGCAAAACTACGATCTGCGAATGCTTGCATTCAAGCAGATAAGAAGTTTTATATGGTGAATATGGTTCTGAATCGTTACAAAAACTTAAGACATATCGGCTGCTTACATTCAGCCGGGAAAGGAAGGATCATTATGGAATACACTTTTACTGCTGCAAATTTTGAAGAGGAGGTTCTGCAGTCGGAGCTTCCCGTCCTGGTAGACTTCTACGCCGACTGGTGCGGTCCCTGCAAAATGATGGGTCCCGTGGTGGAGAAATGTGCCGAAGCTTATGCCGGCAAGATGAAGATCGGCAAACTCAACGTGGATGACAACATGGCGATCGCGCAGAAGTACCGTGTGGTAAGCATTCCGCATTTCATCGTGTTCAAAAGTGGAGAGCCCGCTGTAACCTTCGGCGGTGCCATGTCCGAAGCCGACTTTTGCCGGAAGCTGGACCAGGTGCTGGCATAACTTGAAAGTTAGTGAAATACATTGGCAAAATCCACGAACTCCCGGAGCATGC
>OHPJ01000857.1_pt1 | contig 11547 bp, 9 predicted proteins | sample 1577701 | NCBI WGS metagenome assembly OHPJ01 (sample SAMEA3879517, study PRJEB24766) | human gut metagenome | biome: human-associated habitat; feature: feces | place: USA | collected 1985/1987 | reverse complement strand
TCATAGATTTTGCAGTAAAGTATTCTATCTCATGAACCGGTGCCTGATAGCTGCCAACAATCTCCGGTTCCTTTTCATTCATGACGGAATGCCGCATCAGCATGAGCAGAAGTTCTTCCAGATAGCAACGCTCAAAATGCTCGGAGTAGCGGTCGAACCGGGAATTCTCGGTGAGCATCCGGGTCAGCAGGGAGTGCAGCGCCTCCTGGTATACCGCGGGAACGCTGCCCATGAAGGAATGCAGCTGTAGCCCCTGCCCGGATATGGAAGTGAGGCTGTCGGCAGACCGGTCCGTTAAATGCAGATATTCTTCCTTGAAATAGATCATCACGATCTCGCAGACCTCTCCGGCGGAATACAGAGAGTGATGCAGTTCTCCCGGAGCGATGAAGACCAGATCTCCGGCTTCCATCTGATAGACTGTATCTTTTAACAGGAAACGGCAGCTTCCCGACCAGAGATAAAAAATTTCATAAAAGCTGTGATAATGATCGGGCTGCAGGGGAGAAAAATCACCTCTGCGGCCTTTTTCCACGGTGATCCGGTCAATATTTTTTCTACCCTGTTTACCTTTTTTCGTTGTGATATCCATAGCTGCTCCTTCACGTTTTAAATCTACTGACATTGATACAGTCAGAATACCACAAAAAAACAGTGCTTTCAACATAAACAAGCTATAAAAACAGCAGTAAATATTAAAAAATTACGCTATTATAATAATTGAAAAAGGAACCCGCCTCTTTCAAAAATACTTTTCTCTCTATCCCCCTCGGTATACTCCCCCCCTCGCCGAGGGGAATTTTTTGCGCAAAAATCACGGAAAACAGGCAGTCTCGTCACAATGGATTGCGCATTTTCCAAAGGATTGTTACCATAAGGGTACAGATCGGCCGGCATACGGTGCTAAAGCAAAGGTGCTAAAGCAAAGGTGCTAAAGCACCTGAGAGTTTGTAGAGTACAGAAAGGTATAGGGATTAGTATGGATAAAAAGAAAACGGGCAATCTGATCCGGGAAGCCAGACAATGCAAAAATTATACCCAGAGTGAACTGGGAAAGATGTTAGGGGTGACCAACAAAGCGGTATCCCGGTGGGAGAATGGAGAAAGTTTTCCGGATATCGGCGTATTGGAGTCCCTGTCCCATCTGTTGGAACTGCCGATTCAGGACATTGTGACCGGAGAGCGGGCGGGAGACCGGGAGGAGGCTGTGACGGAAGTCGTGAGACTGGCAAAGCTCCAGGAGCAGCGGAAACGTGAAAAGAGGCTCCTGTATCTGATCGTGCTGGGGCTTTTGATCTATCACTGTGTTATCGGGATCTGTTTATTTTCCGGAAGAGGGTTGTTTGGGGGAAGAGATATTGCCTGCCAGGTGGCCGGAATCTCCATGGCGGGGACGCTGACGATGCTGGGGCTTGTATACCGGTATTTCGGAAAGGAAGAGGATGTGAAAATGATTCCCTCCAGTCAATTAAGCAGAGGACTTGGAATAGCATCCCTTGCGATGCTATTGTGGAGTGTTGGAATCATGTATTTAAGCTTCGGAATGGTCCGGGCAGGAAGTGTTCCCCTTGGTATGGAACTCAGCTCCCTGGGACCGTTTTTGAACAATCAGCTTTGTGCGGGCTATGCCCTGAATGTAATATTTCTGGCAGTGGAAATGTACCGTCTGCTCATGGAGCGGACGGTACTGCATCCGGGATGTGTGATCTCACCGGCGGTCATCTATCTGGATTTCTTTTACATAGACATTCTGGGCCGGATGGATACCCTGGACAGCGTCTGGAAGGCACTGGACAGAGGGACGGTACTCATTTTGCTGGAGGCAGTGTCGGGAATTGTATTTCTGTTTATACAGTCCCACCGTTCTCGTTCTCACGCATCCGATAGCCCACACCAATCTCAGTGAAGACATACTGGGGCTGGGCAGGATTCTGTTCCAGCTTTCTGCGGATGTTCGCCATGTTGACCCGGAGGATCTGATTATTATTGTCCATATAGGGTCCCCAGATGGCATTCATGATATAGCTGTATGTCAGGACTCTGCCGGAATTTTCCGCTAAAAGTGTAAGCAGCTGGTATTCAATCTGGGTCAGATGTATCTCTTCGCCCCGCAGGCGGATCAGTCGTTTTTCGAAATCAATCTCCAGATCCAGTGCCTTATACACATGGCCGGGAGCCTGGGCGTGGCTGTGCCGCAGAGAAGTGCGGATCCTTGCCATGAGCTCGCCGGTGCCGAAGGGCTTCGTGATATAATCGTCCGCACCCAGATCCAGAGCGGAGACCTTCTCCTGCTCCTTGGTGCGGGCAGATATGATGATCACGGGAACATCGCTCCAGGAACGGAGCTTCTGTAATACCTCCAGTCCGTCCATGTCCGGCAGTCCTAAGTCTAGCAGGATCACGTTGGGGCAGAAAGAAGTGCTGAGACTAAGTCCCTCTCTGCCGTTTAAGGCATGCATGATCTTGTAGCCTTCCCGGTCCATGGTAGCGGTGATGAAATTACTGATACTTCTATCGTCTTCGATTAAGAGAACTTTGATCTTATTCATATCTGTGATCCATATCCTTTCCGGTATTTTCAACAGTTCTGTCTTATGTGGCTGAGAGTACACTTATTTTTCTGAAGCGCTAGCTCCCGCCTTGGGCAGTGTGAAACAGAATTCCGCGCCATCCGCATGATTCCTGCCACTCAGCGTTCCGTGATGGGCGGTGATGATGGTCTTGCAGATGGACAGACCGATACCCATGCCCTTGCGGGAATCCGAGCTCCGGGAATTGTTGTAGGTACCCGTCTCGAACAGATTCTGTAATTTTTCTTCCGACAATCCTTTTCCGTAGTCTCTCACAATAAAAGAGACATGCTCCGGATGATCCTCCACGATGAAATCAATGGGCAGGATACTTCCGGAATGAACGATGGCGTTTTCCAGCAGATTGATGGTGACCTGCTCGATCAGCACCGCATCCATGGGGATCATCAGAAATTCCTCGGGGATCTTGACCCGGATGGCGGCATCGGGATAGCGTTTTTTCAGCTTCTCCAAAGCTTCTCCCACCACTTCCTCCACCGGTTCCTCTGTGGTATTGATGCTTAAGCTGTCTCCCTGGATACGAGTGACGGACAGCAGATTTTCCACCATATTCAACAGCCAGTTGGAATCCTCATAGATATTGGTCATGATCGTACGCTGCTCGGTGGAGCTTAGATCGTTCTGACTTTCCAGAAACAGGGAGCTGTTGCCGATGATGCCGGTGAGCGGCGTGCGCAGATCGTGGGAGATGGCGCGCAGTAGATTTGCACGCATCTTTTCCATTTCGGCCTCTGCCAGCCGCTTTTCCCGCTCTGCGATCATCTCGGACTGGATGGTCATATGGGAGGTCATGGTACACAGGATCAGAGTGATCCCGCTCATCAGCAGGAAGGTGATAGGGTAGCCGGTCAGTGTGAAATTAAGCTTATAATACGGATAGGTGAACAGATAATTGATCGCTATTACGGAAAAAAGGGTGCAGGCAATGCCGTAGCCGTAGCCCACCGTCCATCTGGCGATGATCACCAGCGCCAGAATGTAGAACAGTGCTACATTGGCAGGGTTGTCCGGTACTATATGCTGATATAAAAAAGAGGCAAGAGTGGCGCACAGCATGCAGGCGGCACAGATCAGGATACTGATGGCGTGTCTGGTAAAGGGTGGTTTTAAGCGGAAGCTTTTCCGCGGTGATTTTTTATCGGAAAATAATCGGAACACGGTGTGATCCTCCATGAAATATTGTTAGTCGTTTTGTAAATTTATTATAACTATAGTACCATTACTTTGCAATGCAAGGTGTAAAGAAGTAGTTAAGGATATATGAAAACCGGTATATTTTCCCCTAAAGCTGTGGCAAAAGGCAGGTATCCTCAGGAAAATCCAAGACACAAAAAATAGGAACATATACTTTCGTTAGGTTGACATCAGGAAAAACATTAGATTAAAATGTAGTATGGCGGCGGTCCTGAAAGGGCGGATCGTCTATGTGGACAGGAGAGGAATAGGTTATGTTTCTGACAGGATTGGCACTATTGCCGGCCATCGCACTGGTGGTATGGATCTATAGACAGGATAAGGTGGAGAAGGAGCCGGGGGGATTATTGTGGAAAATATTCCTGTTTGGTGTATTGTCTGTGATCCCCGCCATGATACTGGAAATCATTCTGGATGAAGTATTTCTGGTATTTATGGATGCAGATACGCTGTGCTACGTAATCCTGGATAATTTTATCGGGGTGGCACTGATCGAGGAACTTTGCAAGATGAAGGCGGCCAAATGGGCGGCATGGAAGCATCCGGCATTTAATTATAAATTCGATGCCATCGTGTACTGCGTGACTTCGGCATTAGGATTTGCAGCCATTGAAAATGTTCTGTATTGTCTGGAAGGTGACATTGGGACGGCAGTGACCAGAGCCCTGCTGTCCGTGCCTTCCCATGCCATCGATGGCGTGATCATGGGATATTTCTTCGGTGTGGCGAAGGAGGCAGAACTTGCAGGCAATAAAAAACGCAGGAAACGCTACCTGAAGCTCAGCGTGTTCATGCCGATGATCGAACACGGTATCTATGATTCCGCATTGTCTCTGGATGCGGACTGGATCTTCGTTTTCTTTTTCCTGTTTGTGATCGTGGTGGATGTCTGGGCCTATAAATTTGTGAAAAAGCAGTCTGGGCAGGACCGGGAGCTGTCTGCATAAAGATTGCGTTAAGACCCCGTGAAAATTTTATAAATTCACGAAAAACGGTAGGATCGGGTCTTTGCTTCATGTTAAGATAAAGAAAACATAAAGAAAGGAAAGACCAATATTGAAGTTATTAAATCCAAAGATCCGGCAAAAATTTGCAGAATCCTTGAAGGCGGTCCTGCCGGTAGTAGGGATCGTGATCGTATTAAGCTTTACCATAGCTCCCATTACCTCCAGTATCCTGCTGTGCTTTCTGGTGGGGGCGGTGATGGTCATGGTCGGTATGATGTTTTTCACCCTGGGTGCGGAGATGTCCATGACCCCCATGGGAGAAAAAGTGGGTGCCAGAATGACCCAGAGTAAAAACATTCTGCTGATCGTAGTGTTATCTTTTCTGTTGGGAGTGGTGATCACCATTTCCGAGCCTGACTTGCAGGTGCTGGCGACACAGGTGCCTTCGGTTCCGAACAGGACGCTGATCCTGGCAGTGGCAGTGGGGGTTGGAATCTTCCTGGTCATTGCCCTTCTGCGTATGTTGATCGGTGTGGCCCTGCCGCCGTTGTTGACCTTTTTCTACATAGTAGTGTTCGTTCTTGCATTTTTCGTACCGGAGAACTTCCGGGCAGTGGCGTTTGATTCCGGAGGTGTGACCACGGGACCCATGACAGTTCCTTTTATCATGGCTCTAGGTGTCGGTATTGCGTCCATCCGTAATGACCACCATGCGGCGGACGACAGCTTCGGTCTGGTAGCACTGTGCTCCATCGGCCCGATCCTGGCGGTCATGGTGCTGGGGCTGATCTATAAGCCGACCAATGCGGATTACCAGCCGGTGGCGATCCCGGAGATCGCTGATTCCGTGGAACTGGCGCAGCTTTTTGCTCATGGGATTCCGGATTATATGAAAGAGATCGCACTCTCATTACTTCCCATTGTATTGTTTTTCGGTCTGTTCCAGATATTTGCCCTGCGGCTGTCGGGGAAGACACTGGCGAAGATTCTGATCGGTCTGATCTATACTTATATCGGTCTGGTACTGTTTCTGACAGGGGCAAATGTGGGCTTTATGCCTGCCGGTAATTACCTCGGTCAGGTCATGGCAGCCAGATCCTACAGGTGGGTACTGGTGCCGGTGGGAGCACTGATCGGTTACTTTATCGTAAAAGCGGAGCCCGCGGTCTATGTACTGAATCATCAGGTAGAGGAGCTGACGGACGGTGCCATCTCTGCCAGATCCATGGGGGTTTCTCTGTCCGTGGGCGTATCCTTATCCGTAGCACTGGCGATGATTCGCGTTCCTGCGCATGCTGCTGGGCGTGGCGCTGCCGCCGCTGCTGGTGGCGTTCTACGGCATCGTTTTTGTGCTGGCCGCCTTTGTGCCCCGGGAGTTTCTGGCCGTGGCCTTCGACTCCGGCGGTGTGGCGAGCGGTCCCATGACAGCTACCTTTTTACTGCCGTTAGCGCAGGGTGCCTGTGTGGCGGTGGGCGGCAATTTAGTCGCAGATGCTTTCGGTGTGGTAGCAATGGTAGCCATGACACCGCTGATCACGATCCAGATATTGGGAATGGTATATCAGTTAAAGCAGCAGAAGAGCGGTGCAGGCGTATTTGCCGGTGCGGCGGATGCATTTGGTGCTTTGGATGAGAATGCCATCATTGAACTGTAGGAGGTGTGCCCATGAGTGAATTATATATGATGGTCACCATCACCAATCGTCAGCTGACGAGGAAATTCGTGGAATGCTATAAAGAAAGCGGCGCACAGGTCGGCAGTGTTACCGTCGGCATGGGAACCGCGGCGAATGAGATCTTAGATTATTTTGGACTGGACGGCATGGAGAAGAGCGTATTGTTCCATCTCGTCACAGATGCTGCCTGGCGGCAGATCAAGGCTGCCCTGCGCAAGAAAATGCAGATCGATCTCCCGGGAATGGGAATCGCATTTATCATTCCCGTGAGCAGTGTCGGTGGCAAGAAAGCATTGAATTACCTGACCTGCGGGCAGAAATTCGTAAAAGGAGAGGAGTCCACATTGAAAGAGACGAAGAATGAGCTTCTGGTAGTGATAGCCAATCATGGATATACGGAACTGGTCATGGATGCAGCGAGAGAAGTACATGCGGCAGGCGGCACAGTCATCCATGCCAAGGGCACCGGAACAGAGAATGCACAGCAGTTTCTGGGCGTGACACTGGTGCCGGAAAAAGAAATGTTGTTCATTGTGGTAAAAAGTGAGCAGAAAAATTCCATCATGCGTGCTATAATGGAAAAAGCAGGACTGGAGAGTAAAGCACAAAGCATAGTATTCTCCCTTCCTGTGACAGATACTGCAGGCATGCGCCTGATGGAGGAGATGGGAGAGACATGACAAACGGCTTATCCGGACCCAGGAAGCAGTTCCTGGACGTGCTCCGGGTACTGGCAACCTGTGCAGTGGTGCTGATGCATGTACTGACAGGTGCGACAGATGTGACAGATGCGTCGATAGTGCCGGAATACCGGTCATTATTGCTGTCAGTTATGGATCTGGTGACCTGGTGTGTTCCTATATTTTTATTGATCTCGGGATATTTGTTCCTGAATCCGGAACGTACATTGACTTATCCGGTCATGATTAAAAAATATTGCAGGAGGATTGCGCTGGCGATCCTCCTATTCGGCGTTCCGTATGCAGCTTCCGAGCTGGTAGTGGCGGAGCGGACCTTCCGGATCAGGATGATCCCGGAGGCACTGAAGATGACTCTGATGGGACATACCTGGTCACATATGTGGTATCTGTATCTGATCCTGTTTTTATATCTGATCACGCCGCTTCTGAAAAAAGTGCTGCGTGTGCTGCCGGTGTGGGGTGTTGTAGCAATGATGGCAGTGATCTTCTTGGGAAGCAGTGTGGCACCGTTTCTGAATAAGGTACTGGACGTCAACAGTATTCCGGTATTGCCGGATGGCGGTGTGTATTTCCTGTATTATCTGTGTGGATATTTCTTCGCGGTGAGAGAAGTATGTGTGGACAAGGGAAGGAATGTATGGCTGACAGCTGCAGTAGCGGTTCTGGCTCTGGGAATGATCCTGAGCAGAACACTTGCGGGATTCTCCATTCAGATGGCATACAATTATCCGTTTACAGTACTGCTTGCAGTGCTTCTGTTCGCTGCAGGATGGAATGGGAGTATTAAAAAACACCGGATCCCCTGGCAGGAGGCGGGAGCCTTGAGCTTTGCCGTATACCTGGTACATCCGGTGTATGTGAACCTGTTGTATAAATTCGTGAAGATCACACCCTTTACGGTGTTGGAACAATGCGGTGTGCAGTCTGTAGCCGCGGGACAAGCGGTATTGATTTTGCTGCTGGCTGCATTCTGCCTGGTAGTGCTGGCACTGGCAACGGCTACCGCATGGGTGCTGCGCAAGATCCCGGTGTTAAGAAAATATGTGTTGTAGAAGAAAGGAGCCTCACGAGGGGGCTCCTTTTTGCGTTGTGTGCGCCTGGCGGCGCACGTTTCGTTTGCGCGCCATGGGCGCGCTCTCGCAGGTGAAAGTCCTGAACATGCCCCGGTAGTGGGAAATGTATAGCTGAACAGCAAGGGTGTCCATCGTGAGGTGGAATCTGAAGGCAGATGGATGGAGAGGAAGAAACGTGTGGTACCTGGGGAGGTCTGTGCGGTACGCCTTGAAAGAGGTAACCATTGCATAAAGCAATGCTGAACGCACAGAAGTCAGCAGAGGTCATAGTAGCCGAGAGGTGAAGGACCGAATCAGTAGGAGTCTTGAGTATGACCGAGAAAGGAGGAATGACCGTCTATGGCAGAAAACATTGAAAACAATGGCTGTTCGCAAAGAGATAATGCGGAACATGAAGGGTATGTGAAAGCGTCTAGGTCATTCAATCGGATATGGAAAGAAAGAGACAGTGCACAGCCGAGACTTTTGGAAACGATACTGTATAAAGACAACTTTAACAGAGCGTATAAGAGAGTTAAGGCAAACAAGGGAGCGCCGGGAATTGATGGCATGACCATTGAAGAGGCTCTTCCATATCTAAAGGAACATCAACAAGAGATAACTGACCGCATTTATCGTGGAAAGTATACTCCGTCTCCAGTAAGACGAGTTGAAATTCCCAAACCAGATGGTGGTGTGCGAAAGCTTGGCATACCAACAGTGATAGACCGTACACTTCAACAGGCAATAACCCAACAGTTAGTGCCAATCTATGAACCGCTGTTTGCAGATGGTAGCTATGGCTATCGTCCGAACAGAAGTGCAAAAGATGCAATACTTAAGGTTAAGGAGTATGCAGAACAAGGCTATACATTCGCTGTAGTCCTTGACTTGTCAAAGTACTTCGATACTCTTAATCACGAAATTCTCATCAATCTTCTACGAAAGAATGTAAAAGATGAACGTGTAGTACAGTTGATAAAGCGCTATCTGAAAAGCGGTGTAATGGAAAACGGAGTGGTCATTGACACAGAGGAAGGCTCACCACAAGGTGGAAATCTATCACCATTGCTGGCAAACATCTACCTCAATGAGTTCGACCAGGAATACCTGAAAAGAGGTGTTCCATGCATAAGATATGCAGATGACATCGTGCTTCTTGCAAAGAGCAAGCGAGCATCAGAGAGACTCTTGGAAAGCAGTACAAAATATCTTGAGGAGAGGCTGAAACTTACAGTCAACCGAGAAAAGAGCCGTACAGTCAGCGTGTTTGCAATCCGAAATTTTAAATTCCTTGGCTTTGCATTGGGAAGGAACGGAAAAGGCATATATGTCCGAGTTCATCCGAAGTCATGGAAGAAGTTTAAGTCCAGACTGAAGGAGTTATCTTCCCGTAAGCGATGTCAGTCAATCAAGCCAAGCCTTGAGAAAATCAAAGTATATGCAAGAGGATGGCTTAACTACTACGGAATTGCAAGCATGAAGAACAACATAGATGATATCAACGGATGGCTCTATCACAGAATACGCATGTGCATATGGAAACAGTGGAAGAAACCTAGAACGAAATATAAAAATCTAGTCAAGCTGGGAATCCCAGAACACTATGCGGCAACAATAGCAAACAGTCGCAGAAAGTATTGGTATATCAGCAATAACAAAGCTGTGATTTGGGCGCTGAATAAAGAAAGACTGATAAACAGTGGCTTTTACGATTTAGCCACAGCCTATCAGTCTGTGCACGTCAACTATTGAAAGCGCCGTATACCGAACGGTACGTACGGTGCTGTGAGAGGACGGCGGTTAGTCACCGCCTCCTACTCGATTAAGAATTATTGACGTATAGATTCAATCAGTGCAGAAATGGCCTTGATTTGGCTAGGTGTCAGTCCATTGGTGTCTAGTAAAATTGCGGGCATATCATTACTTTTCCCAAGTAAGTAGTCTGTGCTGCATTTATACAGATACGATAGAGAAAGAAGAATTTCTGCACTGGGTGTGCGTTCTCCGGTTTCATAACCGGAAATGATGCTTGGTGATATGCCTAATAGCTCTGAAACCTGTTTTTGTGTTAATTTATTCTGAATACGCAATTCTTTTAGTCTACCAGCTAAATTCTTTATCATACTCTTTTAGCGAACCTCCACACTTTTAGTGTACATATTTTAATATTGAATTCTACGCAATAGGGGTTGTTTTATACATATAAACTACACTTTAAGTGTTGACATACTACACTTTAAGAGATACAATGCACTAGAAGAAAATTTAGTTTTTATACATGAGAGGTCAGAAATGGACGACTATAGAAACAAAAAAAGACAAAAAATGAGAGCAAGAAGAAGGCGTGCACAGAGGATTAAAATGACAGGTATGTGTATTGCTACACTAATTGTGTTTATTTTTATAGTGTTCCTTGCAATAAGTAATTTGTCAAAGATAAAAAAGAATGTAACCTTAGAGGCAGGTAGTGAAATCAACATTAAAGATTTCCTGAAAAAGGAAAATGCAGATGCTAAGTTTGTGACTGACGTTTCACAGATTAATACAGGAAACATAGGCAGCCATGAAATTGTTGTAAAGGTTGGAAAAAAAGAATATACATCAAAATTGACAATTGAAGATACAAAAGCACCTACTGCAAAGGCAAATGATGTGACGGTTAATAAAGATGGACAAATTGAGGCAAACCAGTTTGTGACGGATATAAAGGATGCAACAAAGGTTGATGTGAGCTTTAAGGATAAGCCCGATGTATCAAAAGACGGAGAGTCAGAAGTGATAATCGTGTTAACTGATGAAGGAAAAAATCAGAAAGAGGTAAAAGCTAAACTAACGGTTGTGAGTGATTCGGAGCCACCTGTGATTGAGGGAGTTAAGGATATAACCGCATATATAGGTGAAACGGTCTCATATAAAAAAGATGTGACTGTGACTGACAATATGGATCAGAATCCAACACTTGATATTGATAACAGTAAAGTGAATCTGAATAAAGCAGGAACATATGAGGTTGTATATACAGCTACAGATAGTGCAGGAAATACATCGTCTGCATCATCAAAAATTACAATAAAAGAGAAGCCTAAGGGATATGTAGATAAAGAAGACGTATATGCTCTTGCGCAAAAGGTTGTTGACCAGATTACTAATGATTCAATGACTGATATGGAAAAAGCGTTTGCAATATACAGATGGACAAAAACAAACATAGGATATACGGGAACATCCAACAAAGATAGCTGGACAATCGGAGCTTATCAGGCATTTACGAAAAAATCAGGAGACTGTTTCAATTATTATGCAGCAGCAAAAGCTATGCTTGATGTTTGTGGAATACAAAATGTTGATATAGTGAAAAGTGATACTTCACATTCAGCACATTA
>OHPJ01000843.1_pt1 | contig 11664 bp, 9 predicted proteins | sample 1577701 | NCBI WGS metagenome assembly OHPJ01 (sample SAMEA3879517, study PRJEB24766) | human gut metagenome | biome: human-associated habitat; feature: feces | place: USA | collected 1985/1987 | reverse complement strand
CTTTGACCAGTCAGTCTGCATCGACATTCCTGCGTTCTCTTGTATGTATTTCACGGTGAAGAAAGAGGAAAGACCTGTGCCTGAGAAAAAGGCAGAGAATAAGAAAAAGACAAAGACGGCGGCTAAGAAAACTGCTGTCAAGAAAGCCGCTAAGGCGAAAACAACTAAGAAGTCCACAGCTAAAAAGGCTGAGTAATATAGACTTAATAAAAATTGGTGGGTGAATTAATTATGTTCAACAAAAAAGAATGTGTTGCAATGCTGCTGGCAGGCGGTCAGGGAAGCAGATTGTATGCCCTGACACAGAGCGTTGCAAAACCGGCAGTACCTTTCGGTGCTAAGTATCGTATCATTGATTTTCCTCTCTCGAACTGTATCAATTCAGGTATCGACACAGTGGGCGTGCTGACACAGTATCAGCCATTGAGATTAAACAGACATATTGGAATTGGAATTCCGTGGGACTTAGACCGTAATAACGGAGGAGTAACGGTTCTTCCACCATATGAGAGAAGTGATAACAGTGAATGGTATACTGGTACAGCAAATGCGATTTACCAGAACCTGAAATATATGGAGACTTATAATCCGGATTATGTGCTGATTTTATCAGGCGACCATATTTATAAGATGGATTATGAAGTAATGCTTGATTTCCATAAGGAAAATAATGCAGACGTAACAATTGCAGCAATGCCTGTTCCAATAGAAGAAGCAAGCCGTTTTGGTGTGGTTATAACAGACGAAAATAAAAAAATTAAAGAGTTCGAGGAAAAACCGGAACATCCGAGAAGTAACCTCGCATCCATGGGAATATACATATTCAACTGGAAAGTATTGCGTGACAGCTTAATTGCTATGAAGGATCAGAGTAATTGTGACTTCGGAAAGCATATTATTCCATACTGCCATGAGAATGGAAAGCGTTTATTTGCTTATGAATTCAATGGTTACTGGAAGGATGTTGGAACACTTTCCTCCTATTGGGAAGCAAATATGGAATTGATTGATCTGATTCCGGAATTTAACCTTTATGAAGAATACTGGAAGATTTATACCAAGAGCGATAATGTAGCTCCGCAGTATCTTGCGGCAGAGTCCAAGGTTGATACCAGCATTATCGGAGAAGGTGCTGAAATTTATGGGGAAGTGCAGAATTCTGTAATTGGTGCAGGAGTCCGGATTGAAAAGGGTGCGGTGGTACACAATTCCATTATCATGAAAGAATGTGTGATTGGAGAGAATACTGTGGTGGAGAAATCCATTATTGCAGATAAGACCATTGTTGGAGCAAACTGCCACTTAGGCGTAGGCGAGTATGCACCAAGCACATTGAATAAAAAAGTATATGCATCTGATCTGGTTACTATCGGAGAAGATTCTGTAATACCAGACGGAGTTTCAATTGGAAAAAATACAGCGATTTCCGGAGTAACGGAACCGTCAGATTATCCAGATGGAATGTTAGCAGGCGGTGGAGCTATTATTAAGGAAGGTGACAGAATATGAAGGCATTAGGATTAATTTTAGCAGGTGGAAACAATCATCGTATGCAGGAACTTTCCAGCAAGCGTGCAATTGCAGCAATGCCAATCGGCGGAAGCTACCGATGCATTGATTTTGCATTGAGTAATATGAGCAACTCACATGTTCAGACCGTTGCTGTGCTGACTCAGTATAATGCACGTTCTTTAAATGAACATTTAAGCTCATCCAAATGGTGGGATTTTGGAAGAAAACAGGGAGGTCTTTATACCTTCACTCCTACCGTAACCGCTGACAACAGCTGGTGGTATAGAGGAACTGCAGATGCAATGTACCAGAACATTGATTTCTTGAAAAAACGTCATGAGCCATATGTAATTATTACAGGTGGTGATTGTGTATACAAGCTGGATTACAATAAGGTATTGGATTACCATATTGAGAAGAAAGCTGATATAACTGTTGTGTGCAAGGATATGCCGGAAGGCGCAGATATCAGCCGCTTTGGTGTAATCCGCATGAATGAAGAATCCAGAATCACAGAGTTTGAAGAGAAACCTATGGTATCCAGCTCTAATACAATTTCTACCGGTATTTATATCATCCGCAGAAGACAGCTGATTGAAATGTTAGAGCGGAGCGGTCAGGAAGACAGATGGGATTTCGTTACAGATATTCTGATTCGTTATAAGAATATGAAACGAATTTATGGATATAAAATGGAAGATTACTGGAGCAATATTGCAACAGTAGATTCATATTACAATACCAATATGGATTTCCTGAAACCGGAAGTGAGAAATTACTTCTTCCGTGAGACACCGCATATCTATTCGAAAGTAGATGATTATCCACCAGCAAAATACAATGCAGGTTCTGATGTGAAGAACAGCCTGATTTCCAGTGGATGTATCATCAACAGTAAAATAGAAAATTCTGTATTGTTTAAAAATGTGTTTGTAGGAAAGAATTGTGTAATCAAGAATTCCATTATTCTCAATGACGTATATATTGGAGATAATACGCATATTGAAAACTGTATCGTGGAAAGCCGTGGAACGCTGAAAGCCAACACGTATTATTGCGGTGACGACGGAGTAAAGGTTGTACTTGAACGCAATGACAGATATGCACTGTAGGCAGAAGACTTAAGAGAAAGGCGTGAAGGGGGTAACATAATGCAGATTACAGATGTAAGAATACGTAAAGTTGAAAAAGAAGGTAAAATGAAAGCTGTGGTATCCATTACCATAGATGAGGAATTTGTTGTACATGATATCAAGGTGATTGACGGAGAGAAGGGACTCTTCATTGCAATGCCAAGCCGCAAGGCTGCTGATGGGGAATACAGAGACATTGCACATCCAATTAACTCAGATACCAGAAATAAGATACAGCAGATTATCTTAGAAAAGTACGAAAGCGAAGTCGCAACGGAAGAAGCGTAGCTCGTACATAGAATAAAGAAAGAATTTGCAGGCTGTCACAGAAATGTGGCAGCCTGTTTTTCACACTTCTTTTTTTTGAACAATTGATAGAATGAAGTGTAAATATGCCGTGGGGCAAATGAAAAAGACTGTTAGGAGCACTTGGAATTTCGGGCGAAAACAGACAACGCCGGCACAGGGAAGTGCCGGCGAGGCGCAAGCAACATGGATGTTGATTTGCGCCGGTTGTCAGAACTGATAAAAATTTTTTTCAAAATTCTTAGTGCTCCTTATAGTCTTTTTCGCTTTTCCATTTGCCCCACGGCAGATTTACATTGTCATCTATTTCATATTGTGGAAAAAAGGATGACAAATTTCTAGGAAAGAAGTATACTAAAATATAACAGTATTTTCGGCAGAAAGCCGGAGAGGAATAAAGAGGATAAAAATATGGAAGCATTAAAAGCGGTAATATTGGCAGCTGGAAAGGGAACCAGAATGCAGTCAGACCTTCCGAAAGTAGTGCATACAATAGACGGAAAGTGTCTGGTAGATTATGTAATTGAAGCGGCAGAAGGAGCAGGAGCTGAGGATATCTGTCTGGTGGTAGGCTATAAGCATGAAGAGGTAGAGAATACCATTTCACATAAAGATGATGTAACATTTGTACTGCAGGAGCAGCAGCTTGGAACTGGTCATGCGGTAAAATGTGCCAAGGATTTCCTGGGAAAAGAAGGAAATACACTGATTCTTTTTGGAGATGCACCACTGATTACATCTGCAACCTTAAAGCAGCTTTTGGAGCATCATATCCAGCATAAAAATGCAGTAACCGTATTGTCAGCAACGATAGATGACCCGACCGGATACGGAAGAATTATCCGCAATGAATCTGGAGAATTTATAAAGAGCGTAGAACATAAGGATGCAAACGAGGAAGAGTTGAAATCCCATGAGATTAATTCCGGAATGTATGTATTTAATACCTGGGAATTATCACAGGCATTGGATAAGATTCAGCCGAATAATGCACAGGGTGAATATTATCTGCCGGATACGCTTACGATATTAAAGGAAAAAGGACTTCGTGTAGATGCATTTGCACTGGAAAGCCCGGAAGGCATCAATGGAGTAAATGACCAGAAGCAGTTAGAATCAGCTGCAGAAATCATCAGAAGAAGGAAGAAAGAATGTACATTATAGCGGGACTTGGAAATCCTGGAAAGAAATATGAACATACCAGACATAATGTTGGCTTTGATGTCATGGATGTACTGGCAGAAAAATATAATATAAGGATGGACGAAAAAAAGTATAAAGCAATCTGCGGCAAAGGAATGATCGGAAGTGAAAAAGTTGTTCTGGTGAAGCCACAGACTTTTATGAACTTAAGCGGAGAAAGCATCGCTGAAGCAGTAAATTTCTATAAAGTGGATCCGGCCAGTGAACTGTTAGTGATTTTTGATGATATCAGCCTGGCACCGGGAAGAATACGGATTCGTAAAAAAGGCAGTGCCGGCGGACACAATGGAATTAAAAATATCATTGCGCAGGTGGGAACAGAGCAGTTTGCTAGGATCAAGGTAGGTGTCGGTGAGAAACCACAGGGCTGGGATTTGGCAGACCATGTCCTTGGTCATATGGATAAGGCAGACCGGAAACTGGCAGAGGAAGCATTTTTAGATGCGGTATCTGCGGTAGAACTGATTGTCGATGGAAAAATCGAACAGGCAATGAATGACTATAATTAAAGGAAGAACATTATGAATGTATTTTTGCAGCCCCTTTCGGAACTGGAAGAATTGCAAAATGCCTTAAAGCAGCTAAAGAGCAATCAAGGTATCGTTCAGATATCCGGATGCATGGATGCGCAGAAGGCACATATGGTATTTGCGGCGAACGATGGTTTTAGAAATAAAATCATCGTTACTTTTAACGAACAAAAAGCAAGGGAAATCTTAGAAGATTATCGTTTTTTCGACAGGGAGACTCTCTATTTCCCGGCGAAGGATATTTTATTTTATCAGTCGGATATCAGAAGTAATCAGCTTACCGGAGAGAGGATTGTCCTGTTAAAACGTTTATCCGAAAAGAAGCCGGTTACAGTGGTATTGACTTTTGACGGACTGATGAACCGGATGGCAGGACTGGAAGCCTTTAAAGAAGCGGTGCGTACTTATAAGGTGGAAGACGAATTAGACTTTGAGGCAGAGACAAAGCGGCTTTTGCAGATGGGGTATGTGCGCAATTATCAGGTGGAAATGCCGGGAGAATTTGCGGTGCGTGGAGGAATCCTTGATATATATCCTCTGACGGAAGAAAATCCACTGCGTATTGAAATGTGGGGAGATACCATTGATTCCCTGCGAAGCTTTGAGGCGGAGAGCCAGCGTTCCATAGAGAATTTGGAAGAGATTACGTTGTATCCTGCAACGGAACTGGTGCTGACGGAAGAACGGAAGCAGGCAGGCTTGAAGAAAATTCGACAGGAAGCGGTAAAAGCAGAAAAGAAGTTCCGCGACCAGATGAAAAATGAAGAAGGCCATCGCATCAAACAGACGGCGGTTGCTTTGGAAGAAGAGATAGAAGAATTAGGTGGTGCAGCTAATTTGGACAGCAGCCTTGCATATTTCTTCCCGGAGGCGGTAAGCCTTTTGGATTATTTTGGCAAAGACGAGACTCTTTTAGTCCTGGATGAACCTGCCCGGCTGATGGAAAAGGGCAGAGTGACAGAGCAGGAATTTGAAGAGAGCATGAAGCAGCGCTTGGAGAAGGGTTATATCCTGCCGGGACAGGCAGAAACGCTCTTTACCGGAAAGGAAATTACTGTGAAGATGCAGAGTTTCCACGGACTTGCACTGGCAGCACTGGATATGAAGGTGCGGGAGTTAGACATTACGAACCGTTACCATATTCAGGTGCAGGGTGTGAATTCCTATAATAACAGCTTTGCAACGCTGGTGAAGGATTTAAAGAATTATAAGAAAAACGGATACCGGGTCGTTGTATTATCCGCATCTAAGACAAGGGCAGAGCATCTGGCGAAGGATTTACAGGAAGAAGAGGTAAGCTGTTATTATGCCAAAGATTTTGAACGGGAATTGCAGCCGGGAGAAATCTTAACTGCCTATGGAAAAGTAAAACGTGGATACGAATACCCGCTGATTAAATTTGCGGTTATCACAGAAAGTGATATATTCGGGCAGGAAAAGAAGAAACGGAAGAAACACCGCCTCTATGAGGGAGAAAAGATACAGAGCTTTCGTGACCTTCATGTAGGTGATTATGTGGTACATGAAAATCACGGCCTTGGCATTTATCGTGGAATCGAGAAAATCGAAGTCGATAAAAAAGTCAAGGATTATATCAAGATTGAATATGCCAAGGGAGGCAATCTTTATATTCTTGCAACCCAGCTGGAACTGATTCAGAAATATGCCGGTTCCGATGCCAAGAAACCAAAACTAAACCGGCTGGGCAACCCGGACTGGGATAAGACAAAAACCAGAGTGCGTGGTGCGGTAAAAGAAATTGCCCACGAACTGGTGGAACTCTATGCTGTCCGGCAGAACAAAGAAGGCTATGTCTATGGTCCGGATACTGTATGGCAGAAGGAATTTGAAGAGATGTTTCCATTTGAGGAGACAGAAGATCAGGAACTTGCCATTGAAGCAACCAAGAAGGACATGGAAAGCACCAAGATTATGGATCGTCTGATTTGCGGAGACGTAGGATATGGCAAGACGGAGGTGGCAATCCGTGCTGCCTTTAAGGCGGTGCAGGAGGGAAAACAGGTAGTTTATTTAGTACCGACCACAATCCTGGCGCAGCAGCACTATAATACCTTTGCCCAGCGGATGAAAGATTTCCCGGTAAGAGTAGATTTGCTTTGCCGTTTCCGCAGCCCAAAAGAGCAGAAGAAAACCATCGAAGATTTGAAAAAAGGCATGGTGGATATTATTATCGGAACCCACAGAGTGCTTTCTGAGGATGTGAAATTTAAGGATTTGGGACTTCTCATTATCGATGAGGAGCAGCGTTTTGGTGTGGCTCATAAAGAGAAAATCAAGCAGATGAAAAAGGATGTGGATGTGCTGACTTTAACGGCAACACCAATTCCAAGGACATTGCATATGAGCCTTATCGGAATCCGCGATATGAGTGTTTTAGAGGAGCCGCCGATGGATCGTGTGGCAATCCAGACTTATGTCATGGAATATAATGAAGAAATGGTGCGGGAGGCAATCTGCCGGGAATTAGCAAGGGACGGACAGGTTTATTATGTATTTAACCGGGTAAACCAGATTGCAGAAATGGCAGCGAAAATTTCAGAACTGGTGCCGGATGCCAATGTGGCATTTGCCCACGGACAGATGAAGGAACGGGAACTTGAGGATATTATGTATCAGTTTATCAACGGAGAGATTGATGTGCTGGTATCCACAACGATTATCGAGACGGGGCTTGATATTTCCAATGTAAATACCATGATTATTCATGATGCGGATAATATGGGACTGTCACAGCTCTATCAGCTTCGCGGAAGAGTAGGACGTTCCAACCGGACGGCATATGCGTTCTTAATGTACCGCCGGGATAAAATGTTAAAAGAAATCGCAGAGAAACGTCTGGCTGCAATCAAGGAATATACAGACTTAGGAAGCGGCTTTAAGATTGCCATGCGGGATTTGGAAATCCGTGGAGCCGGAAACCTGCTGGGTGCCCAGCAGAGCGGACATATGGAGGCAGTCGGTTATGACCTTTACTGCAAGATGCTCAATGAGGCTGTCAAACAGGAGAAGGGAATCGGAGTGGAAGAAAGCTTCGATACAACAGTAGATGTGGAAATGGATGCATTTATCCCACCGTCCTATATTCCAAACGAGACACAGAAGCTGGATATTTATAAACGAATTGCAGCCATTGAAAATGATTCAGAAAGTGATGAGATGCTTGATGAGCTGACAGACCGTTTTGGAGACCCGCCAAAATCAGTAACAAACCTTCTTTCCATTGCATTGATAAAAGTGCTGGCGCATCAGGCGTATATGAAGGAAGTGGTAGAGCGTGGCAATACAGTGCGCTTTGTCATGTATGAAAAAGCTGCGGTGAATCCGGCAAAAATACCGGAACTTTTGTCAAAATATGATCATGCGTTGAAATTTATACCGGATCAGAAAGGACCGTATTTTGTGCTGAACCGGGGAACCAACAGCCGGACAGTATCAGGCAGCAGTATCGACTATATCCGCCAGTTTGTGTTGGATGTGCAGACGATTTTGGTAGAAAAAACCATAAAAAAGGATGCTTAACTGCATAAAAATCTTGCGGCATGTACGAAAAAGCACTATAATAGAACGATGATAAATATTTTGGAGGAACGTGATATGAGATTTAAGAAATTCACAGCACTTGCATTGGCGGTTGTTACTGCAGCTTCCGTAGCTATGACAGGATGTGGCAGCAGAATCGATGAAGATGCAGTTGTTGCTACATTAGGAGATAAAGAGATTTCACTTGGACTTGCCAACTTTATGGCACAGTATACAGCAGTATCCTATGACAGCTATATTACCATGGGATATGCTAAGGAAAATATGTGGTCACAGGATTTATCCGGAAACGGTAAGACTATGCAGGATAATGTAAAAGATGGAATCCTGACACAGATTCAGACCAATTATCTCTTGGAAGACCATATGAAAGACTATGGTGTGGAAATAACGGATGAGGAGCTTTCTGATATTGATACTGCAGCACAGCAGTTCATGGATGATAACAGTAAGGAAGCAATCAGGACCATGGGTGCCAAGAAAGAATATGTAGCAGAAATGCTTCGACTGAACCTGATTCAGAAGAAGATGCATAATGCAATCATTGCAACTGTAGATACCGAAGTTTCTGATGAAGAAGCGGCACAGAGAACATTCAGTTATATCAAGGTTTCTACCGAGGCACATTATGATGACAGCAAGAATTATGTGGAATATACCGATGATGAGAAGGCAGAATTAGAAAAAACTGCAGAGAAAATCGCAGAAGAAGCGAAAACCGATTTTGATGCAGCAGCAACAGACAACGGATATACTGTAAGCACTTATTCATACGGCAGTGATGAAATCGGTGAAGATGGAACAGCAACCGGAAGTATGGATGCATCCATTATTACAGCAGCAGATGCGTTAAAAGAGGGAGAAGTTTCTTCCATGATTTCCGTAGATGGAAAAGGATATTATGTTATCCGCTTAGACAGTGAATTTGACCGTGATGCAACAGACAAAGAGAAAGAAACAATTGTTTCCCAGCGTCAGTCCGATAAATATACTGAAGTATGCGACAGCTACAAGGAAGAAAAAGAATGGACGGTAAATGATGATGTATGGGCAGCTGTTAACTTTGATAAGCTCTATACCATCAAGAAAACAGATACAGAAACAGAATCTGTAAGTGAGACAGAGACAGCATCAGAGGCAGCAACAGAATAATTGCAGAAATTATAAAGTAACAAGAACATAGAGAAGCAGAAAATTTATTTTTCTGCTTCTTTTCTATCACATAGATACAGGAGTATGGAATGAAAGACAATATCGTATTAATCGGAATGCCGGGCGTAGGAAAAAGTACTGTAGGTGTCGTATTGGCGAAGGCATTAGGCTATAATTTTGTGGATGCAGATTTAGTCATCCAGCAGCAGACCGGAAAGCTTTTGTGTGAGCTGATTGCAGAGCATGGAACAGAAGGATTCCTTGAGATTGAGGATGAGGTAAACAGCAGCATAGAAGGACATAAAGCAGTTATTGCCACAGGAGGCAGTGCAGTATATTGTGCAAATGCCATGGAGCATTATAAAGAAATTGCAACCGTACTTTATCTGAGTGTATCTTATGAGACATTAGAAGAGCGTCTTGGTGATTTGAAAAACCGCGGTGTGGTATTGAATGATGGTCAGACGCTGAAAGATTTGTATGATGAGAGAACTGCATACTATGAAAAATATGCGGATGTAACAGTAAACGAAGAGGGATTGTCAATTCGTGAAACAATCGATGCAGTAAAAGAAAAACTCGGGATGGAATAAAAGATGCAGATACCAGGGAATGCACAGGAACCTGTGAAGATGCAGGAATCAGATAAAATGAAGAAGTCAGATAAGATGCAGGAGCAGAAAAAGAAATCAACAACTTTAAATAGAATTGGAAAAGTCGATAAAAAGATTCGTATCCGCATGTGGGCAGCAGGCATATTTTTCGTCTGTCTGGTACTGGTGGTACTTTTGCAGAAATTTTCACTGGGACAGAATTATTTTGTGGTAACCGTAAATAATAAAGTGGTAGGCTGTATCAGCAGCAAGACAAATGTGGAAAAGGCAGTACACGAAAGCCGGCGGCAAATGGCAAAAGAGAGTGAAGGCTATCTGATGCAGGAGATTTCTTATGAGACAACAGAAAGCCATAAGCCATTTCAGAAGTTGTTAAGTGAAACTGCATTAAAAGAAAAGATTACAAAGGAGCTTAAGAAAGAAAATTCCGGAGAAATCTTTGCATATACGGTAAGTGCCGGTGAAAACCAGCTTTCTTTTGCAACTTTAGATGAAGTAGAAACGTTTTTAGGACGTTTGAAGGAAGAACAGGATACGGACAATCGGTTTGAGATAGAGTTCAAAAAGGAAACAGATCATCAGGAGGGAATGCTTCTTGCAAACTTAAAAGAGGCAGGCGTTTCAGAAAAAACAGAAGATTCTGCGGATGCCGGTATTGCGCAGCAGCTTGGAATCTATCTTTCCGATGCACAGGAGAATCCCGGGGAAAATAATTATGAAACCGGAATTCTTTCGATGGAATTTGCACAGGATGTGGAAGTGTTCACCAATCTGGTAGCAGCGGACACTCTGACGGATATAGATGCCGCGGTGGAAGAAGTAACAAAAGAGAAAGAAACGAATAAAATATATGAGATACAGCCGGGAGACTGTCTGTCGGTTATTGCACAGGAGCATGATACATCGGTGGCAGCAATTATAGCACTCAATGGATTGTCCGGGGAAGATGCAGTAATCAGTGCCGGTGAAGAACTGATTCTGTCGGTGCCTCAGCCGGACATCAGCTTACGGATCAGCGAAGGCGTAGTATATGAAGAGGATTATACCGCAGAGCCGGAGATTGTACCGAATGATTCATGGTATACGACCGACGAAGTGGTGCTTGCAGAGGGAACTACCGGACATCGCGAGGTTAATATGGTGGTGACAACAGAGAATGGAATTGAGACGGAGCGGAGTATGATCCACCAGACCATACTGACAGAGTCAACGCCGGCAGTTATTGAGCGTGGAACCAAGATACCGCCAACTTACATTAAACCGCTGATTGGCGGAAGAGTTTCTTCCGGTTTTGGGAGAAGATGGGGCAGAATGCATAAAGGAATTGACTGGGCATGTCCGACCGGAACCAAGGTATTTGCATCCAGCAATGGTGTAGTAGTCAGTGCCGGCTATGTTTCCGGATATGGCAACTGCGTCTTAATCAGCCATCCGGATGGAAGAATGACACGTTATGCACATAACAGTAAATTACTGGTAAAAGCAGGGCAGAGCGTATCACAGGGTGAAGTGATTGCATTAAGCGGAAGTACGGGACGTTCTACAGGTCCGCATGTGCATTTTGAGATATTAATTAATGGTTCCCAGGTAAATCCGGTGAACTATCTGAATTAATTTCGATTTACAAGTCAGTGAATATATAATATAATAATA
>OHPJ01000833.1_pt1 | contig 11769 bp, 13 predicted proteins | sample 1577701 | NCBI WGS metagenome assembly OHPJ01 (sample SAMEA3879517, study PRJEB24766) | human gut metagenome | biome: human-associated habitat; feature: feces | place: USA | collected 1985/1987 | reverse complement strand
TTTCCCCCGGTGATGTGCAGCGGTTTCCCGTGGACAAGACACGCTGCGATCTTGCGCCGTGCGCTTTCGTAAATCTCCTGCACGGTAGAGCGGGAAATATCCATTTGCGCGGCACACCGCTCATGGGTTTGCTGCTTCAGGTCAACCAGCCGAATGACCTCGTACTCGTCCAGCGTCAGCAGGATCGGCTCGACATCCTCGCCCCCGTTGGGGCAGAAGGTATCAACTTGTGGTGCGCCACAAATCCGACGGCATCGTGGCGGTCTTGGCATGGACGCTTTCCTCCTTTGTTTTCGGTATATACCGATTATAGCACTTTGGAAAGGAAAAAGCAATATTCTTTTCAAAAGCCGCTGCAATTTCTGCCCTCATATAGATGCTGGCTGATAGTCGGAGTTGAATGCAACAAGTGAGCTATCCTCAAGTTAGATACTTCACGAAAAGAAGCGACGCCTGAACGAGTGCCCGTGGCACTCGTTTTTTTGTTGCAATGCAATGCGGGTTAAAACATTTTTGATACGCTATAAACAAGCACAATTCGATAAATGACTTGATTCGCAGAGCAAAAAACATAATTCTTTGTATTATAGCATAAACTATTGTATGCTTTCAAGGCAAACGGCGTAAAATCGTGGGTTATTTTTCTTCGGTCATCACCTAAAATAATCATAAGATAGGTGGTGAATATCATATGGACACACAATTCGTGCGTGATCGAATTACTCAGCTGAGATTAAAAAAGGGTGTCTCTGAATATCAAATGAGTTATGATCTCGGGCATAGCAGAAGCTATGTTTATAACATATCCTCTGGCAAATCGTTGCCACCTATGGCAGAATTTCTTCAAATCTGTAACTATTTTGATATTACACCAAGCCAATTCTTCGATGAATCCGAAGAAAATCCCGCACTCCTGCAAACGGCCATTGAAGAATTGCGAAAGCTGAATGACGATGACTTAATGCTCATCATCGGCAATATTCGTCGGCTGACCCGTGAGTGACCATTCCCTGAAATAACACATTTGTAAGTACAGAGAAACCGCAAGGCATCGGTGTATAATCCATGCCTTGCGGGATTTTGCTTTATAGAGGTGATTTGCATTGAAGCCTGAGAGAAAAACAATTTGCAGTTCTAACTCTGGGTAATACGCCGGAATTGCATAGTATATCACCACAAAGTACACATCATTTGATTGCCATATACCATACTGATGAGTTCTACAAGGATAATCAAATGAGGTGTAAACTAATAACATAGTAGGTGGTATATATGTTCAATGCACAAAACCGAATCCGGCAGCTGATGGCCGAGCGTGGATGGACTATTTATCGATTAGCGCAGGAATCTGGCCTGTCGCAGACAACGATCAGCAATATCTTCAAGAGAAATAACCAACCGTCCCTACCAACGGTAAATGCGATTTGTGACGCTTGCGGAATCACACTGGCGCAGTTCTTTACGGAGAACGATACGGCAAATTCACCTAACGCCAAGAGTGAATTAGATAATAGTGTTGCGGCTCTCAAGGAGGATCAGCGCGAGGCGCTTGCCGCATTCATCAAGACAATCGTATAGTACATAACCGCTCAGCCATACTGTGCGGCTCACAGCAGAGGCTGCCCGAGTTACATTGGACAGTCTCTGTATTTTTTTACCAATCAAAGGAGGCGTATCCATGAGCAACGAAATCATGCAGGAAAACATACCATTTGTTGAATGCAGTGCATTCCACCGTGGGATGAGCGTATTGGAGGCCAGTCTGCGAAACACCGAGGATTCAGAAGCTATCATCAGTGGCCTTCTGAAAGGTGCAGCTGAGTTTTATGGCGCATCAAGAGCCTCTGTGGTGGAAGCTGACTGGGATCTGGGAATCGGCGTCATTACCTACGAATGGTGCAAAGATGGTGTGCCGGCGCAAAGGGACATGCTCCAGTGCCTGCCCATGGAGAAGTTCCCGAGATGGAGGAAAGCACTTCGGGCCAATAAAACGGTCGTGATTTCTGACTTGCAGAGATTAGAGAAAGTCTATCCAGATGAGGCAGCCTTCTTTCGGGAGTATGGGGTGACTACACTGCTGGCGGCACCATTCTCCAAACGGATTAATCAGGGATTCATTGCCGTGGACGATCCGACCCGCTACACGGATGACCCGGTTTTCCTATTCATCGCCTCCTATGCAGTGGTTGTGGAACTCAACGAAATCAAACAGCAGCAGTCCCTGTTGGCAGCAACAAAAGCCTCCAAATACAATCCGGAAGACATCCATATCAATTTCTTTGGCGGCATGGAGATCATCAGCTCCAAAGGGACATTGACCGGAGAAGATATTAAAGCGGACCAGTGCTACCTGCTTCTGGCATATCTCATTCTGAACCACAAAAAGAATTTCACTGTTGACACACTGGCAGAGATCATCTGTCCATACGACGAACTCGATTCGCCATATAAGGTCGTCAATAATATCGTTTACCGCCTGCGGCGTACTCTTTCCGTCATCGGGCTCGACAAGCTGGTCATCGGGAAGAATGGTACATTCCAGATCAATCCCAACTTCAATATCCATACGGATTTCGACCGCTTTGAGGATGCCTGCATTCAGTTGAAAACAGAAGAAAACCCGGATATGCGGCATTCCCTCTACCACAGCGCAGTCGATATGTATAAAGGACAGTTACTCCCAAGATGTGAACATGAGCTGTGGCTGATGCAGTTGTCCATGTACTATCAGTCCCTGTACCTGCAGATTACCAAGGGATATGTCCGCCTGAAGATGGAATGCAAGGATTATATTCTGGCGCAAAAGACGGCCATTGATGCTCTGCGCTTCGATCCGAAGGATAGCGAACTGAACATGTATGCGATCCTCGCCATGGGATTCCAAGGAAATCTCTCTATGGCGCAGACCTACTATACGGCGGCAAAGCCCTATCTGGCGTTAGAGCATGCCGAGGTCATCAAGAAGTATTTGCACATAAAATGAGAGCTGCTTAATGTCGCTCCGGAGGTTGTAGCAGAGGTTACGCAGTAGGTTGCTCCAGAGGTTGCGGAGGAGGTCGTGCAGGAGGCTGCGCAGCAGGTTGCAGCTGAGGTCATAGAAAAGTCATACAGGAGGTTGTCCAGCAGGTCACGGCTGAGGTTGCCCGCCCGTTATCATTGGTTATCGGATGCGTCCGATAGATGATGCGGGCGGGTGATTTTTTTGCTGTGCAGGAGACGATATTACGCCGTTGGTCACCACAAGGCCGGTTTGCGCCCCTTGTGTACGGATTTGTACGGCCCTCCCGCGCCGCAGACAGCCCATCATTCTAATATTGTGTCCTGCTCCCGGAGCCATTGCGCTCCGGGAGCTTTTTTACATTTTGGGACGCCTTTGCCACGCTGCCGTGGCCCTCCGTTTTCGAGATTTGCTTCACCACCAAATCTCGAAAAACGGAGGACAGAAAATGTCGTATCACAATGACCCATATCGGGTTGATTATTTGAAGATATATCCCTGCTTAAAAGAGCGCCCGGATGTGTTGGAAGTCTTAAAGAAAAGCGACCGCAAGATGAAATACATGGAGGTGGATCTGAAAAGCGAACAGCGCAGGAAAAATGCCGAGAATGGGGCGGAGAGTTATATCCCCAGCAAGGAGGATTCGCTGGAGCGGCTTGTATATTCTGCGAAGTGCCAGTTTGCGGACGATGCTGAAGGCGTCGAGGATGCCGTGATCAAGAAAGACGATTTATGCCGTTTGCGGGCCGCACTGGATCAGTTGAGCGAAGAAGAACGGGCTCTGATCCATGCGCTGTTTTTCGACGAGTGCTCCGAGCGTGAGCTTGAAGAAATGATGGGTATCCATCGAATGACGATCCATAATCGCAAGATCCGTATCTTGCAGAAATTGAAAAAGATGCTGAGATGACAAAAAAGTTTGGTGCAAACGGTGTTTTCAACGGCTAATAGAGTGAGAGGGCTTTGAACCTCCCCCCGCTGCTGATAAATCAGCGGCTTTGTTCCTTGATAAACACCGCCCAGGCGGTCATATCCGGTAACTTGAATACATTAGCCGACGGAGCCAGCGTTAGGTCGAGTGCGCCAAGACCACCTGTGCGGAGAAACTCCGCATCAAAGGACGGCCAAGTAAGGTGCAGAGCGATACCCACTCAGGCCAAGGCAGCCTTGGCAAGCTGTCCCCGCCATGATCCCGTCAGCCCATAATGATACTCCTGTACGCAGCTTCGAGAGATCCTCGGAGGGGTGAAACTCCCGTGATGTGCGCCAGCACAGTTCAAGTTGCCGCCCAGCCTGGGGAAGTAGTGTCGAATACAGGCAAACAAAACCGTAAAGTTCTGGCCACTCCGGTGATGGAATCATTTGCTTCCATCACCGGAGTGACCACACTCTTGCGGCAGAAGCATGGGAACTGTCCACCCCCTCCTATATTTTTGCATTCGATTCCTTTCTCCTTTGTTCGTCGGTCCAACTATCGCCTCCAATTGATCCCTTCCTCGGACGGTTCCCATGCTTGTGCCGCAGAGATGGTCAGATACAGGGAGGAGCGTAACTATGAACCCCAATATCAATTACTATGGAATTGTGATCCTGCTCAGAAAACTCCGGGAATGCGGCATTTTCACCGAAAAAGAACTAAGAAAAATCGCCGCACGGATCGCTGCGGATAACGGCGTTGAAGTCATGTTTTTTCTCTGATTTCCTTCATCTTTCAGTAGCTATTTGGATGCAGTTGTGGTAGTGTTTGTGTTGCAAAAAAGGAGGTGAGCGGACATGGATGAAAAGCAGCTGGTAGACGGTGCAACGGCACTGGCAGAAAAGCAGTCCCGTGTTATAAAAATTGAGCCTGCAGAGCAGCCTCAAAATATGCTGCTGCGGGTCGCTGCCTACACTCGTGTCAGCTCAGACTCCGAGGATCAACTCAATTCCTTTGCGGCCCAAAACCGCTACTACACGGAACTGATCTCAGGCAAGGCCGAATGGCGCATGGTCGACATCTATGCGGATGAGGGAATCACAGGAACTTCGGTGGCCAAGCGAGATGACTTCCAGCGGATGATGGCGGACTGCCGTCGGGGCCTGATCGACCAGATCCTTGTTAAGTCCATCTCTCGATTCGCCCGCAATACCAAGGACTGCCTCCAGAATATCCGTGAGCTAAAGGAACTGGGTGTCAATGTCCGATTCGAGCGTGAAGGTATCGATACTGTCAATGTGAGCAGCGAACTCATCACCGCCATCTACGCTGCCTTCGCCCAAAAAGAGAGCGAGTCCATCTCGGGTAATATGCGATGGAGCTATCAGCGCAGGATGGAGAGCGGCGAATTCAATACCTGTAAAGCCCCGTGGGGATTTCGGCTTGACGGTAGAAAGCTCAAAATTTGCGAATCGGAAGCAGACATTGTCCAAAGAATTTTCCGTGAGTATTTATCCGGTAAAAATCCTCAAGAAATCGCAGACGACCTAAATGCCAGCTGCTTGACTGAGCGAGTGTGGAATTATAAAGCGGTAGATTACATCCTGCAAAACGAACGTTACGCCGGGAATGCGCTTCTGCAAAAGAGATATACGCCGGATATGCTCTCGAGGCAGCAGAAAACCAATCATGGTGAGCGTGAAATGTATTTTGTGCCAGGGAGCAACGATGCGATCATCTCTCCAGAGATATTTGAACGAGCTCAAGTCCTACGGCAAAAGCGCAGTTTAGGAAAAGCACCCGTACACAGCGAAATTATCTCACAAATCCGGTGTATCTGCGGAGCACGGATGCGATTCAAAAATGTTAACAGCAAATGGTATCTATGCTGCACAAACCATGACGCAAAGGGCGATTGCTTGATCACGCCGATCCGTGAGACTCAGATCTACGAATCCTTCTGCCGCCTATACTACAAGCTAAAGCATCAGAGCATCCCCATTCTGGAACAGATGCTTACAAACCTCCAGATGATCCGCAATCGCAGGATGCTCTGGAGTCCTGACATCGTCGCTCTGAATAAAAGAATATCAGATCTATCCAGTCAGAATCAGACATTGGCCTTCCTCAAACAGCAGGGCCTTGTTGATCCTGACATTTTTATAGCCAAAACCAATGAGCTGACCAAGCAGCTCCGGCAGGTCAAGCTGGAAAAAGAAAAGCTGATGGATGCCGAGAGCGACATGACCGCCCTGCAAACACGAGACTTGATAGACCTCCTGGAAGGTGGGCCGGAATTCCTCGACAGCTTTGACACGGAACTGTTTGGTGAACTCGTTGAGAAAATTATCATAGAGGGCAACGACTCCGTCCGCTTCTGCCTGAAAAATGGGCTGGAGCTGCAGGAGTCCATAGAGAGGACGGTGCGGTGATGGGAAACCGGAAGCAGCCCTTTGGCTACAAGATGGCTCTGGGTGAGATCATCATACAGGAAGCAGAGGCGAGGCTTGTACAGGGGATCTTCCGCCGATATATCGCAGGAGAATCATTGAATGAGTTGACCGAGGCACTTCGCCAGCAAGATATTCCATATGACGAGGGACGGCTCTGGAATAAAAATATGGTCGCCCGTATTCTGGCGGACACGCGCTATACCGGAGAAAAAGGATATCCCAAGCTCATAGATGAGGATCAACTCATCGCAGCAAACGAAAAACGCTCCAACAAGCCACAACTTCCGAAAAAGACGGAAGCCCAAAAAGTGCTGCGCAGGCTCTGTGGTACACCGCCATCTGAGCGGGTGGAACAAAGTGTCACCGGCCTGCTCAACGGTCTCGCAAATTACCCGGAACGCATACAGCATCAGCGCAGTCCTACGCCAGCCACACATTCCAAAACGCAGGAGGCGCTGGATAATGCTCTGGAGCAGCAGCCAATCGACGAGGACAACGCCAAGACGCTGATTCTCCGGCTTGCGGCAGAACAATATGCCGCTCTGGGAAATGAAGAATATGAAACAAATCGTCTCCGGCGTCTCTTCTCCGCCTTCGAATGTGTGGCGGAACTGAACGCTGATCTTCTGAAAAGCACCGTATCCGAGGTGCTGGTGACCCGCCAAAATGTCAAACTGCGATTAAAAAATGGGCAAATCATAGAAAGGAGTGACCTGCAATGAAAGAGGATGCCCCAAGAGTAATTAAGATCCCTGCCAAGCCGGAAGCCACCCGTCAGGCAGAAGCCCGCAGACAGCTCCGGGTGGCAGCTTACTGCCGAGTCTCCACCAAAGAGGAGGATCAGGCAAACAGCTATGAGGTGCAGAAAGAGTACTATACCGACAAGATCATGTCCAACACCGCCTGGACGATGGCTGGCATCTTTGCGGACAAGGGCATCACCGGAACCTCGGCCAAGAAGCGTGAGGACTTCATGCGGATGATCCGGCACTGCCGCCAGAAGAAAATCGATGTGATTCTAACCAAGTCGGTCTCCCGCTTCTCCCGCAATACGGTGGACTGCCTCTACTATATCCGGGCGCTCAAACAACTTGGCATCGCAGTCATCTTCGAGAAGGAAAACATCAATTCGCTGGAGGAGGACAGTGAGCTGCGCATCACACTCTCCGGCGCCTTCGCGCAGTCCGTGCTATGGAGGCCGGAAAGGTCAGCATCCAATATAAAAAGCTGTACGGCTACCGCAAGGGTGAGGATGGTCAGCCGGAGATCATTCCGGAACAGGCCGAAATCGTCCGATGGCTCTATGAGCGCTATCTCACCGGAGCCAGCCTGCGGATGATCAAAGATGAACTGGAACAGCAAGGCGTCAAGTGCTTCGAGGATTCTCCGGAGTGGACCATTTCCCGCATCCGTAGCATCCTGCAGAATGAAAAATACTGCGGTGATGTGTTGATGCAGAAGACCTTCCGGCAGGACTTTATCAACCGCAAGGCCATCAAGAATACAGGCCAGCTTCCCATGTACCTCATTGAAAATCACCACGAGGGCATTGTCAGCCGTGAAAAGTATGATGCCGTACAGGCGGAGATGGCACGGCGGAATGCAGCAAAGAGTCCTTCTAAAAACGCAGTCACAGGGATGGCATCCTACGCCAGCAAGTATGCGCTCTCAGAGCGGCTGGTCTGCGGTGAGTGCGGGACCCTGTATCGCCGCTGCACATGGACGCGAAACGGTGAAAAACGAGTCGTGTGGCGCTGTGTGAGCCGATTGGATTACGGCAAGAAATACTGCCACAATTCGCCCACACTGGATGAAGCGCCGCTCCAGCAGGCAATTCTCGCAGCCCTGAACACAGCCATGGCCGACAAGAATAGCTTGATTCGGCAGATCACGGATGCCATGGAAACGGAGATCATCCCATTCCCCGGTGGTACGATGAGCCTTGGAGATATTGAACGCAGGCTGAGAGAACTGGAGCAGCAGTTCCAAACACTGCTGGAAAAAGCCACGGATGATCCTGCTGCCTATGGCGGTCAGTTCAAAGAAATACTGGACGAGCAGACTTTCCTGAAGGAAAAACGGTCCGTGATCCTCGCGAATAACAACGAACAGGCAAAAGCCAATCAGCGCATCATGGATGCCGCACAGACATTGGAAAACGCATCGCCCTACATTACAGAGTGGGACGAGAGCGCCGTTCGCCAACTGGTGGAGACAGTAAAAATCCTATCTAAGGATGAGGTCGCAGTCACCCTGAAGGGTGGCATTGAGATTTGCCAGAAAATTATGTACTGAAAGAAGGTGGAAAGATGATTTTTGTAACCGGTGATTGCCACGGAAACTTTGAACGCTTCAAGCCGGAATATTTCCCGGAGCAGGCACAAATGACAAAGCGGGACATCGTGATTTGTGCCGGAGACTTTGGTGGTGTGTGGTTTGGAGACGGCCGTGACGAGGCTGCATTGGACTGGCTGGAAAGTCTTCCGTTCACGCTGGCCTTCGTCTGCGGGAATCATGAGAACTACGACGCACTGGAACGATATCCGGTGAAAGACTGGCACGGCGGCAAGGTACACCGCATTCGCTCTCATGTCCTGCACCTGATGCGTGGACAGGTCTTCGAGCTGGAAGGCTATCACTTCTTCACCATGGGCGGAGCAAAAAGCCATGATACGGAGGACGGCATTCTGGAACCGGGTGCTCCGGATTTTGAGCGAAAGCTCCTGATGCTGCAGAGAAAGCCCCGAGCGAGGTATCGCATCAATCACATTTCGTGGTGGGCGCAGGAGATGCCTTCTGAGGAGGAGTACGCTGAAGCACGGAAAAATCTGGCCAAGGTCGATTGGGCGGTGGACTATGTTATCACGCACTGCGCTCCCACCAGCATTGCTCTCATGGAAAACCGCCACAATGAGGCAGACCCGCTCACAGATTTCCTGCAGGAGGTCAAGGAGAGAGCACATTATCACTACTGGCTGTTCGGCCATTACCACGACAACCGGGCCATTGATGAAAAGCACATACTGCTCTGGGAGCAGATCATACAAGTTATCTGAAACAGGTCAAGGCAGAGAAAAACACGGCGATGTTACCGTGCTTTTCTCTGCTTTGAGCGTTGAATCAGGCGCTGTGCGCCGGAGAGGAGAAACTATGAATATCCGAAAGGCTGTGGACTACAGCACAATGTTTGCCACACTGGAATCTGTCATGAAAGCAGATCTGCCGCAGATGGAGCTGTACTGCGAAATCGGCAAGGCCGTCTGTGCCCACTCGGAAAAGGGTGCAGCGGTAGCTGCTGCGGAGTTCATAAAAGAACAATACCCGGATATGACCGGCTTCTCTCCGCGCAATGTGCGCCGGATGCGGGATTTCTGGCAGTTGTACAGCGGCACGCCGGAACTGCTTGGCGAAGCGCTTCACTTGAATTGGACACAGAACATTGTGATCATGGAGGCAGAGCTGCCCGCAGAGGAGCGCCGCTGGTACATCCGGCAGGCTACAGCACGGAATCTATCCAAGGCGGAGCTTCTGCGAATGATCGAGGATTCTGCGTATCTGGAAAGTGTTCTCGACGAAAAGGTCGATGTGTGGTATAATGAGGGCAACGATGAGATTTCGGAGAGAACGCAGTATGAAGAGGATCCTGTTTATCTGTCATGGCAATATCTGCCGCAGCCCCATGGCCGAGTTCGTGATGAAGGACTTGGTAAAAAAGGCGGGACTGGCATCGCAATTTCATATCGAATCAGCGGCTACCAGTCGGGAGGAGATCGGCAACCCAGTCTATCCTCCGGCACGGCGCAAGCTGGCCGAGCATGGGATCTCCTGCGAAGGCCATGCCGCACGGCAGTTGACAAATCGGGATTACGACGAATACGATCTCCTGATCGGCATGGACCAGGCCAACCTCCGGGATATGTACCGTATCTGCGGCGGCGACTATGTCGGCAAGATGTCCCTCCTGATGGATCACACCGCCCATCCCGGCAATGTGGCAGACCCATGGTACACCGAGGACTTCGAGGCGACCTGGCAGGATGTGCTGGATGGCTGCCAAGGACTTTTGAAAGAATTCATGACAGAACGAGGTGATTCAAATGGCACAAAACGATAATATCCAACTGTTCGAAAACAAGCGTATTCGAACCGCATGGGATGAGGAAAAGGAAGAATGGTACTTTTCCGTCGTTGATGTGGTAGCTGTGCTGACTGATCAGCCAGATTATCAGGCAGCTCGTAACTACTGGAAGGTAACGAAGAAACGCCTGAAGGATGAGGGAAATGAAACGGTTACAAATTGTAACCGTTTGAAATTACCTGCTGAAGATGGCAAAATGCGTTTGACGGATGTTGCTGATACAGAACAATTATTCCGATTGATACAATCCATACCCTCTCCTAAAGCTGAACCTTTCAAATTGTGGATGGCACAGGTAGCTAAGGAACGGCTTGACCGAATGCAGGACCCGGAATTGTCTATTCAGCAGGCAATGCTGGACTATAAACGGCTGGGATATTCCGACAATTGGATTAATCAACGGCTCAAAAGTATAGAAATCCGTAAGGACTTAACGGATGAATGGAAACGGCATGGATTACAGGAGGGTGTACAGTTTGCTACTCTAACAGATATCATCTATAAGACCTGGGCAGGAAAGACAGCTAAGGAATATAAACAGTTCAAAGGGTTGAAGAAAGAGAATCTACGGGACAACATGACTAATAAGGAACTGGTATTGAATATGCTTGCAGAACTTTCTACAAAGGAAATATCAGAGGTACAAAACCCGGAATCTTTTGATGAGCATATAGATGTTGCTAAACAAGGTGGAACAATTGCCCTTAATGCAAGATTAGAATTAGAAAAGAAAACCGGAAAATCTGTTGTAACTCCTCTCAATGCAAAAGATGTGTTGGGATTACAAAGTGGAGAAGTGGAAGATGTGGATTTGGACAGTGAAGAATCAAAGTAGTAGTGATAGTATAAAGCTGTATACAGAGGGAACCGCTATGGCTCCCTCTTTTTATTTTAATTTTTTATTAAATATGCCAGGGAATATATAATACTCCCTGGCAAGAATTACTGTTTTGAAGTTAATAATTTTCTATAATATGATGAACTTCTTGTTTTCATTACTTCTGCAGGCCTATCCGTAAAAATAAATTTTAACCCATCAGGATTTTGATCATTTTCTTGTCCTCTACAATCAGATCCTAAAAAAACTACATCAATCTGTTCTCCTGTAAGTTCTTTTACCTTTTTGTTTGCAACTATTTTATTTCTAGTATCCACTAAAATCACATAATCAACTAAAGATAAATTTTCAATTACTCTTTTCCTCACATTTTGATTTTGATAAGTTTCTTTTCCTTTTGTTTCCTGACGGGTCAGCTCATAAGAA
>OHPJ01000827.1_pt1 | contig 11829 bp, 7 predicted proteins | sample 1577701 | NCBI WGS metagenome assembly OHPJ01 (sample SAMEA3879517, study PRJEB24766) | human gut metagenome | biome: human-associated habitat; feature: feces | place: USA | collected 1985/1987 | reverse complement strand
CGAGCCGGCTTCGCGTATTCATCTTGGCCTGGAGAAACTACTTGTGAAACGTATTACGGAATTCGCTTTCGCTATTCCTGTCAGACGTGTCTACCATAATACGGAAGAAAATGAAAAACGTCAGCAGATAACCAAAGCTATTGAAGCAATCTATAAATATGCCCGTATAGATTCTGAAAACATCAGACGTGGCAATGCCTATTTTGCATCCTGTGAAATTTTCACCATCTGGTATGTGGTAGAGAGACCCAACACACTATACGGATTCAACAGCAAGTATAAGCTGAAATGCAAGACATACTCGCCGATGGACGGGGTTAGATTATATCCCTTGTTTGACGAGTGGGGAGACATGATCGCCATGTCCTTCGAATATAAGAAGAAGATAAAGGATAAGGAGGTCCCTTTCTTTGAGACATATACCGCTGACCGTCATTACAAGTGGAAACAACAGGGGGAAGCCAGCTGGATTGCTGTTACAGATCCCGAAAGGATTATCCTCAAAAAGATTCCCGGAGCTTATGCATACCGCCCCGCTCCTATTTTTCATGGACTAGAGCATATCCGTGAGGAAATTGAATACACGCTCTCCCGTAACTCAGACGTGATAGCCTACAATTCCGCACCCTTACTGAAAGTGACAGGCGAACTTGTCGGTGACGAGGACAAGGGAGAGGCCCGCAGATTGTTCCGTCTAAAGAATGGCGGTGACATAGCTTATGTTTCATGGACCCAGGCCATAGAAGCCCTGAAATATCATGTGGATACATTGCTCAAGCTTTTCTTCATGCAGGCCCAGATGCCAGACCTATCTTTCGAAAACATGAAAAGTCTTGGTAACATAGGTTTTGATGCCAGACAAATGATATTGTCTGACGCCCATCTGAAAATCGGGGATGAGTCAGGTGCCTGGATAGAGTTCTTTGAACGGGAGTGTAATGTCATCAAAGAATTTCTGAAAATGATGAATACTTCATGGGCTGATGAGATTGACAATATAGAAGTTGAGCATGTCATTACTCCGTTTATTCAGAATGATGAGGACGCGCTGATTAACAGATGTATGAAAGGGAATGGAGGCAAAGCGATATTCAGCCAGCTTGAATCCATCGAAATGGCAGGTTACTCCAATGATCCCAAAGGAACATTAAACCAGATTCAAAAAGAAGACAAAGCGGACCGACAGGCAAGGATGAACAACTTGTTTGAAGGTGCCGAATAGTAAATAACAAATATGGGAAATATGAAAAATATTGTATTTAAAGAACAAGAAGGCGTATTTGTCGCAGATTTCGCCTCTGAAGGCAATTGTGTAATTCAAATAGACAACGGAAATGTTGAACCGCTAAAAATCTACCGGCACATGCCTGAAATGGAACCAAGTGCCTATGATGCGATTCCACTTCACGATCCCTATCAGCGGGTAATCGACCTTTGTGTACCTGCCGGGATGATGATTCGCATTGTCAGTACTACCGCTGTTACTGCCGCTAAAATGATTGTATTACCTCAAGCGAGTGGTAATGGCTCATCCGTAACCGGGGCAACCGCCAGCGTTGATGCGAATGTAGGTACACCTTCTGTGGATGTAACAATGAAAGAAGGCAAGCTGAATTTTGCTTTTAAGAACCTCAAAGGGCAGAAAGGAGAACAAGGTGCTGCTGGAGCGAAAGGAGACAAAGGCGATACCGGTGCAAAAATCAAATCAATAGCTTTGACTATCAAAGGTACAGTCATTACCGGCACAGCGACTCTAACCGATGACAGCACTGCCTCTATTACCGGTACATATACTCCTGGAGAATAATTAAATTACTACAGATATATGAAAAAGTATATTGGAACAAAACAGATTGAGGCAGAACCTATGACATTGGGTGAAGCTTGCAGTAAAGGCTTGGTAAAAAGTGAAATAGAAGAGAATGAGTCTTATAAACTAGGATATCACACTCGTACTGAATATGGCTATGAAAGTTGGTCACCCAAAGAACTGTTTGAAGAATCATATCGAGAAGTCAAGAAAGAAACTCCTATCTGTTTCGGTGATGCTATAGAAGTTTTGAAACAAGGTGGCACTATCCGTAGAAAGGGCTGGAACGGGAAAGGATTAATGGTATTCAAACAGGTTCCAGCTCATATAGAGAGTGATGTTATTCCCAAGATGCAATCTCTTCCGCAATCAGCAAAAGACCTTATTCTGAAAGGCAAAGGTTTCATTGACTATACGAGTCAATGCCTTATTTACAACGAGAACACCGGGCGTGCTGATTCATGGGTTCCGTCTATCAGTGATGTGTTTGCCGAAGATTGGGAGATTGTGAAATGATAGTAACTACCGACATAGGAAACATTCTCTATCGGGACTGCAAGGCTTTCGGAATAGATATAGTGCCTGATGGTGAAACGCTGACGGGTGAATTGAAGTCCGAAAGGATTGTCATCCACACGAAGAAACAACAGCCGGGAAAGTATTGGAAGAAATCTTTCGCAGAAGTGAATCTATGTGTACCCAATTTAAGCGAGAATGAAGCGAACACAATCCGGCTTAACGAACTTGAAAGAAAGGCTGACAAGCTGCTTGATGATGTAGTAAGCACCTATGACGGTACAACCTATCGTTACTCTATCGAATCAATTGGCGCGGAAGCGGATACAGCTTTGAAATGCCATTACGTGAATGTGAGAATTTTATTTGAAGTAATAAATGTAAAACTATAAGATTATGATTTCAGCAGTAGGAATAAAAAGAATCTTGTTTGCCGATATTGATAAGGTAACGGCAGACATTACCCCCGAAATCGCAAAGACTTTGATTCAAGCCGCTATCAAAGCCAAAGATGAGGTCTTGAATGTACACGGGGAAACGTGGCAGATTGAGGAAACGGAAGCCTCCGTTACTGGGTACAAGAACCAATTAACGGGAAAGAATTACCGTTACGATGATGTGCCGGGAGAAGTATCGCCCGCTTTCTCTATCGGACAATATGACTGGAAGACCAAGAAAGCGTTCATGGGTGGCGATGTTATTCAGGCAACATCTAAAGATGTGGGTTGGAAGCGTGCTTTGGATAAAGTTATTATCAACAAAGCATTGTTCTGTCTGACCGATGATGATGTCTGGTTCATCTTCCCAAAATGCCGTATTGTTTCCCGTGAAGCCAATACGGATAAGGCAATTGCAATCGCTGTAAAAGGCTTGGTGCAGGAACCGGGAATTGAAGGCGTTTCTTCTGAGTATAACTACGAAGAGGGGCAGATTAAAGCTTTGCAGGCATGAACTACAGTAACCATTGTACCTACTCCTTCCGATGCGACCGTAAAGTTGGACGGTGTAACGGTCAAGTCAAAGCAGGTGAATGCTGGGGCTACCGTTCACTATGAAGTGTCGAAAGTGGGGTACGTCACTCAGTCAGGAGATATTAAAACCACTCCTTCTGAAGTTGATACCACTCTTAAAAAAGAGATAACATTGGTAAAAGCACAAGAGTGATAACCGGGGGATGGATATATACCATTCCCCCTTTTAGTTTAAGAATATGAATCAAGCAGCAAAAACGGTTTCTGATGCTTTGTTAGGGCTGGATTTCATGAATGTGGAGATAGGAGGGATGGTTTATACCATTAAACCTCCTACAATTAAAATTATCTGTCGTGCCATTCATCATTTTTCCAATATCGGCATGACTGGAGATAATGTCATGGAAGCTATTAAAGAGCTTCCTGAAGCTACTGAAGATATGCTGAAAGGTATTTCATGCTTCATCTGCGGGAATGATAGTTTGGTCAAAGAATTGGAGAACGGCACTTTTGAAGAAGTCAAAGATGCCTTGGAAGTCTGTTTCTCTATGATGGATATTTCGGCTTTTCAGTGTGTCAGCTCGATGAGGAACGTGTCGATGCTGGCAGCAAGACCGAAACAGTAGGAAACACAACGTTCTTCGGGCAGATAGCCCATTTGATTGACACGCTTCATTTGAGTTATACAGAAGTGTTTGAGGTTATCCCTTATCGGAATTTGCTGATGATGCAACGGGATAAATTACACGCAGTATATGGTGGTCAAAAAGTGAATAGAATCAGTGGTAAGGAATTGGCTAATCGTAGGAAAAAGAAATAGATATGGCGAAATTATATTTTAAGGTAGGTAGTGACTGGGAAGAAGTTGTAAGGCTCCGTAATGAAATTGTGAAGTTAAAACAAGAGTTAATGAGCATGGATGGCACGCAGTCTCCTGCTGCTTTCAAGGCTTTGAATGCCCAACTTGCTGCATCCAACCAAAGATTGGATGAGTTGGTGACTAATGCAGCCAAAGCTGGAGCGGAGATGGAAACGGGATTCAAAAGGAAAATCTTCGATGCTTCCCAGGCCGTGAATGGATTCACAGAGAAGATTCTTGCTCAAAAAGCGGTAGTTAAGGATATTGAAGCGGATGTAAAACGACTTGGGGATGCTTATCGTATAGCATTGAAAAGGAATCCGTTATCAGCAAATAGCAAGTTAGAAGAATACAATGCTGCCCGCAAAGCTCTTGATGAAGAAAAGGCAGCTTTATTTGGATTAACCCAACAACAAGCCGAAGCGCGTCTTTCCGTAAAGAAACTTCGGGATGAATACGCCCTTTACAATGATAATGCTAAGGAAATCGTAGAGAGTAACAACGGTATCGCTATTTCTTGGAAGAAAGCATTGGCGGTTATTGGTGGTGCTGGAGTATTAAAGGCATTAGGTTCTGAAATGATTCGTGTACGTGGCGAGTTCCAGGCTGCTGACACTGCTATTGAAACTTTATTGGGAAACAAAGAGAAAGCCAATGCCCTCATGTCACAAGTTCGTGAGTTCGCTAAAATTTCTCCGCTTGAATTTTCTGATGTAACAGCAGCCACGCAGATGATGCTTGGTTTCAACATTGAAGCTGAGAAAGTTCCCCGTTATCTACAAGCTATTGGCGATGTTTCTATGGGGAACACACAAAAGTTTAATTCTATGACTTTGGCATTCTCTCAGATGTCCGCTGCCGGTAAACTTATGGGTCAAGACCTCAATCAGATGATTAATGCAGGATTTAATCCTCTGCAAATCATGTCTGAAAAGACCGGTAAGTCTATCGCTACCCTCAAAGATGAGATGTCTAAGGGGGCTATTTCCGCAGAAATGGTTCAGCAGGCATTTATAGATGCTACTTCCGCTGGTGGTCGATTCTATCAGATGTCCGAAAACGCTTCAAAAGAGATAAACGGTCAGTTGTCTATGATGCAGGATGCTTTGGATTCCGTGTTTAACGAATTGGGAACAAAGTCGGAAAGTGTTATCATGGACGGTATTCAAATGACAACTTCGTTGATTCAGAATTATGAAACAGTAGGTAAGATCTTGGCTGGATTAGTGGTTACTTATGGTACATACCGGACCGCAGTGATGCTTGTTACTGCTGCCGAAAGTAAACATACTCTTGTGGAGATTGGACTTACCAATGCCCGTTTATTGGCACGAAAAGCGCAGTTAGCTTTAAACGCTGCAATGCTTACCAATCCTTATGTGTTGTTGGCTACTGCTGTAGTAGGACTTGGAGTTGCAATGTTGGCTTTCCGCGATTCGGCAACAGAAGCAGAAAAGGCACAGAGAAGGTTTAATGAACAGCAAGAAGAAGCTAAAAAGCAAGAAGAAGAACACAAACAGAAGATTGATTCCCTCGTACAAAGTTCTCGTGATATAGCGTTGTCGGATTTACAAAGAGGTCGAAGTTTAGCGGAGTTAAGAAAAGAATACCCTAAGATATTCGCTCAATATGACATCGAAACCATTAAGTTGGCTGATATACTTAAACTAAAGCAACAGATAACGGAAGAAGATGCGAAACGTGCCGGAGAAAAGCAAACCAAGGAACTTTCTAACATTGAATCTGAAATCAAATATTACGAGAATCTGCTGAAAACTCTTTCCGGTCAGCAAGGCGTTGATGGATATGTGAAGAAACTAAAAGAATTGCGTGCTATGCGTGATGTCATGCTGCAAGAAAAAGGCAAAGGCATCTCCGAACAGTTCATTTCCAATCTTAAAGATGTTAATACTAATGAGTTTGACCGCTACATCTCTGAGTTGGAGAAGCGTATCAGAGGAAAGGGGGGAAATGGAACTGTGAAACTTCGTTTGCCTATTGATATTAAGGGTACTTTGTCTGATGAAGCAATCTATAATGTGAAAGACATAAAAACACTTATAGATACAGCAAAATCAGTCAAGCAAACCCGAATTGATTCAGAGAAGAATAAAACTACCTACAAGCAGGATTATGAGAAAGCGAAGAAAGACTGGGATGATGCTAAGAAGAAACTTTCTGAAATAGAAAAGAATAAATCCAAGTTTACTTCAAAGCTGTATGAAGAAGCTAAGAAACGAGTAGAAACAACTGAAAAAGCCTATAAAAATTTGGGCGGTATTACTGGTAGTTCTTTGACCAAGCAGGAAAAAGCTGCTGAAAAGCAAAAAAAAGAACAAAAAAAGACAGCCGAACAACTTCTTTCACTTCACCGTCAGAACCAACAGGATGAAATCAACCTGATGATAGAAGGCACGGAAAAGAAGTTGAAACAGATTGACCTTGATTATCAGAAACAGATTGATGCGATAAGAAAACAGGAGGAAGAATGGAGCAAAGCCGGTAACGGTAAGCTGACCGACAAGCAGGCACAGAAAATTTCAGAAGCTTATACCAATGCCGAAAGTATGAGAGATAAAGATATTTCCGATGTAACTGAAGGACAGCTGAAAGCCGAACAACAGGCTTTGAACGACTACTTGAAAGAATATGGCACGTTCCAGCAGCAGAAATTGGCTATCGCCCAAGAGTATGCGGAAAAAATAAGGAAAGCACAGGAAGAAAACGGTGTTAATAGTGCACAAGTAAAGTTACTGGAGAAACAACGTGATGTTGCCATACAGAACAAGGAAACAGAAGCCATAAAAGCCAATATAGATTGGGTTACTGTGTTCGGTGAGTTTGGTTCCATGTTTTCCGACATGATAAAGCCCGCCTTGGACGAAGCGAAAAAATATGTACGGACTGACAAGTTCAAGAACTCCGATCAGGCAAGCCAGAAATCATTGATTGACGCCATCAGCCAGATGGAAAAGTCTTTGGGTGGTACAAGTGGAGTCAACTTCAAGAAACTTGGAGAGGATGTAAAAGCCTATCAAATAGCAGAACAGAATCGTATCAGTGCCATAGGGATTGAAACAGCTGCTTTGGAAAGACTAAAGAAATCACAGGATGATTACACCAAAGCGCAGAAGGGCGGAACGGAAAGTGAGAAACAAGCCGCAGCAAACGCTCTTGAAACAGCACGGCAGAATGCTGACATTGCATCCGCCAATGTGAAGACACAGACTGATATCGCCAATCAGGCCCAGCGTAATGTGACTGATACCGCCACCAGACTGAAAGCAAGCATGGAAAATTTGTTGGGAGGCTTGCAGCAGATTTCATCCGGTGGATTGTATAACGCATATAGCGGAATTATCAAAACCGTGAACGGATTCAAGGATGTCATAGGAAAAACGTCAGAATCTCTTAAGGAGGTCCCCATCGTCGGATGGATTCTGTCCATCATTGACGTACTCAAAGACGGATTAAGTGATCTTGTCGGTGGTCTGCTTGATGCTGTTCTGAACGCTGTCAGTGGAATTATCGGTGATGTCTTGTCAGGGGATTTGTTTGTCACAATCGGCAAGTCATTGAGGAACGGCATAGGAAACATCCTGAACGCAATCTCATTCGGAGGCTTCAACTCCTTGTTTGGAATAGGTGGAAACGCCAAGGAAGTACAGGAAACGATAGACAGGCTGACGGACAGGAATGAAACTTTGCAAACGGCCATCGAGGATCTGACTGACGAGATGAAGGCAAGCAAGGGAATGAAATCGGTTGAATCTTACAGGGAAGCTGTAAAGTATCAGGAGGAAGTCAATAAAAACTATCTGCAAATAGCAAAGGAGCAAGCCGGATATCATAAGAGCCACGGCAGCTGGCAGCATTATCTGAAATGGACGGATGAAATGCTGGAACACGCAAGAAAAGCTACCGGCATGCAGGATTTCTCCGGCACCGATTCCTTGTGGAATCTGACCCCCGAACAGATGAAAGCTCTACGGTCGGACGTATGGTTATGGGATATCATGGAATCTTCCGGTAAGGGAGGTTACGGTGAGCGTGTTACCGACAAGCTGGATGATTATATAGAGCAGGCAGGAAAACTGGAAGAACTGACCGACAGTCTTTATGAGGGCCTGATCGGAATGTCATTCGATTCCATGTATGACAGTTTTATAAGCAGTCTGATGGATATGGAGAAGAGTGCGGAGGATTTTGCTGATGACATATCCAAATATTTCATGCAGGCGATGCTGTCAAATGCCATCGGTGAACAGTTTAGTGACAAACTGAGGACATGGTATGATAAATTCGGTGAAGCCATGAAGGATGATGGTACGCTTGATAATAATGAGCGTAAGGAGCTGATGGATGAATACATGGGTTATGTGGACGAAGCCATGAAGCTCCGTGACGAGCTTGCCGCAGCAACCGGATATGACAAGATTTCACAGGAGTCCTATTCCCAATCTTCTTCATCAAGAGGTTTTCAGGCAATGAGTCAAGATACTGGCGAAGAGTTGAACGGTAGGTTTACAGCATTGCAGATTGCAGGAGAAGAGATAAAGAATCAAAATATCATTCAATCTCAATCGCTTAATTTACTAACAGTAAAAGCAGATGCTCTACTTTCCATAAATACGGAAACAAGAAATATTGCTGATGATACGCGGGATTTGATAGCGCAATCCTATCTTGAATTGGTACAGATTTCAGAAAATACAGGGGCAATCGTCAAACCTATTCAACAGATGCAAAGAGATATAGCAGAGGTTAAAAAGAATACAGCAAAATTATAGTTTATGAATGAATTATTAATTAATGGCGAAAACGCTTATACAACATGGGGCGTGAGAATGGGAGAGGGGTTTCTTGATGTTATTGGGGCATCCGCTCCCATGAAGGATTTTATTGAGAACAAAAGCCGACTTGAACATGGGAAACGGGTAATAATCAATAATCCTAAAGTCGATGAGAGGGAAATAACTCTTTCGTTCACTATCGAGGGTAATTCTCAGTCTGATTATCAAGCAAAGAAGAAAGCTTTCTTTGATGAGCTGTATAAAGGTGTGGTTGATATTCAGATTCCTGCTAATAGTAGCGAGGTTTACCATCTTATTTATACTGGCAAGAGTGTCACTTACGCACAGAGTTTAGACCGAACTTTCGGAAAAATTTCAGCCAAGTTTAACGAGCCAAATCCGGCAAACAGAAGCTAATTCACGACATTGGTTTTATTGTCGTGTATGTGAGTGCTCAAAATTGGGCACTCTTTTTTTTATCCCCGAACTTTGAAGACATGGAACAAATCGACATCAAAGACATATCCGGTGCTATCCTGCTTACAACTTTGATCAATGAAGGCTGCAAGCGTAAGTTCACTCTGATGAAGGAGGACTACATCATGTTAAAGTTCTCCTTAGAGAATCCCATATATTTCAAACTTGGCTCATACGTGGAATGTAACTTCGGATTGTTCGAGGTGTGCGACTTGCAGAAGCCCGCATTCAACACCAATACCGCCGGCTACGATTACGAATTAAGACTTGACGCCTACTACTGGAAATGGAAAAACAAAATCTTCAAATATACCCCGGAGACGACCGGACAGGAGGCGTCCTGGAACCTGACCGCTCCGCTTGACGTACAAGCCGGTATAGTCCTTAGAAATTTGAAAGCTCTTGGTTACACATACAAAGGACAGGATTTTGTTTTCTCCATTGATTCCACAGTCGAAAACAAGTCCCAGTTGATGAGTTACGACAACATCAACATCCTTGACGCTTGTTTTGAGATGGCGAAGAAATGGGATTGCGAATGTTGGGTGACTGAAAACATCATCCATTTCGGGCGTTCTGAGTCCGGTGACGCGGTGGATTTCGAGATCGGGAAAAACGTGCAGGAAATGTCACTGTCAGAATCCCAGTCCACCTATGCCACCCGTATCTACGCTTTTGGTTCCACCCGTAACATACCGGCAGACTACCGCCCCATTGACGAGACCGTGGTTGTGAACGGTGTGGTACAGCGCAGATTGATGCTTCCCGAAGGCACTCCTTACATTGACGCTTATCCTGATATGACTACCGAGGAAGCCGTCGAGCAGGTGGTTATCTTCGATGAAGTCTATCCCCGAAGAACGGGCATCATGTCGGATGTCACCACTATCGAAGTGACGGACAAGGTGGAGAATGAGGACGGCACAACCACCGAGGAAAAATGGAATGCCTACCGCTTTAGGGACACGGGTGTTAACTTTTCCGAGAAATATATCCTCCCCGGTCAGGAGCTGAGGATACGTTTCGCGTCCGGACTTCTCAACGGTTTGGAGTTTGCCGTGAAGTTCAATCCTGAGGGAAAGCCGGAGAAATTGGAGGATGGCGGATGGAACCCTGAGGCACAGCTTTGGGAGATAGTCAGGAATGAGGACTATGGCAGACCGCTTCCCGGTGATGTGCTCTTTCCCCAGGATGGAGATGAATATGTGCTTTCCGGCTGGGACAGTACGAAAATAACCGAGCTGGGGCTTGTGGGTGCCGCCGAGCAGGAGTTGAAGGAAAAGACTGAAAAGTACGCTGCCAAATCCAAGATAGACCCGAGTACCTATGGCTGCACGATGATGTCAAATGACGCATACCGTGAGGATGGCGTTCATAATTTCTATAGCATCGGTCAAAAGGTCAACCTTATCAACAAGGCTTATTTCGAGAACGGAAGACAGTCAAGGGTTATCGGATTTGAATTCAATCTTGATTATTCCTTTGACTCACCTGTTTATACTGTCGGGGAAACCGCCGCCTATTCCCGTATCGGGGAGCTGGAGGAAAAGGTTGAGAGCCTTACCCTGAAGGGACAGACCTATACGGGCGGTGGTGGCAGCGGTGTGTATGTGATCGGAAGCCACGACTCCACCCCTGCGACAGACCATAACGTGTATTCCGCATTGCGCTCGCTGATCATGTTCATGCGCAAGGATACGGAGGAACGCACCGGTTTCCTATTATCCCTGTTGGGCGGAACCGTCATCAAGAAATACGCCAAGTTCGGTGATTTCGTTACCGGCGTTTCTGGAGGTTACATCGGTGAGGACGCCCGTGCCGAGCTGGAGGCTTTGGTCCTGCGCAGCTCTCTGAGTGTACCAGAACTTCGTTTCAACCGTCAGACCTATTTTGAAGGATATAATACTATAAGTCCCGGCGGAGGGCTGAAGATAAAAAGCTTTGTCGCCAATAGTGACGGCAGCTATACTGTCATCCCTGATCTGGAGGATGGTGTACCGCTGGGACAGAAGCCGGACGATATCCTCCTAGGCTTCTGGCATGACAAAAGCGTCACTACCGGTGACTTTATTGGTTTCCGGAAAATACAGTACCGTATCACTTCCGCAGATTACGACGAGAAGACATTCGTGATGGTTCCGCGTCCCGGATATGAGTTCGTTCCCCATAACGAGATGCGTCTCGGACAGACGGGGAACTTCACCGACAAGGAGCGTCAGACTTATATCATCATAGACGTGCGTGACGGTAACTGCTGCATCACCCTTGTTGACAATGCCAACACCTGGGACCCGGAGCCGGCACAGATGAAGAGCTGGTTCGGCAAGAAGAAGGGTATGACCATCAACGGGATCAACTGCGACAGGTTCTCGGCAGTATTGCAGGATATCATCATGACGGGAT
>OHPJ01000825.1_pt1 | contig 11880 bp, 11 predicted proteins | sample 1577701 | NCBI WGS metagenome assembly OHPJ01 (sample SAMEA3879517, study PRJEB24766) | human gut metagenome | biome: human-associated habitat; feature: feces | place: USA | collected 1985/1987 | reverse complement strand
AAGCTACAGGAAAGGCGGAAATCAGCATGGCAGAGCAGAGACTCGACAAGATCATCGCCTCGACCGGGCGCTATTCGCGCCGCGAGGTCAAGACCCTCGTGCGCGAGGGTCGCGTGCTCGTCGACGGGCGCATCGCGGCCAGCGCGGAGGACAAGTGCGACCCCTTGACTGCGCGCATCAGCGTGAACGGCGAAGAGCTTTTTTATCGCGAGCACACGTATGTGATGCTCCACAAGCCTGCGGGCGTGCTCTCGGCGACCGAGGACGGACGCGGGGAGACGGTGCTCGACCTGCTTGCGCCCGAGTATCGAAAGATCGGCCTGTTTCCCGTCGGGCGGCTCGACAAGGACACGGAGGGGCTGCTGCTTCTGACCGACGACGGCGCGCTCGCACACGACCTGCTCGCGCCGAAAAAGCACGTCGACAAGGTCTACTTTGTCCGTACCGACGGCGCGCTCGACGACGCCGACTGTAAAGCCTTCGAGCAGGGCATCACGCTCGGCGACGGGCTTGAATGCCTTCCGGCAAAGCTTGAGATTTTAAAGAGCGACGCGCAGAGCGAGGCGCTCATCACCATCCGCGAGGGCAAGTTCCACCAGATCAAGCGGATGCTGGCCTCGCGCGGAAAGCCGGTCGTTTACTTAAAGCGGCTGAGCATGGGCTCACTCACGCTTGACGAGGGGCTTTCCAAGGGCGAATACCGCATGCTCACGGCGGAAGAGATCAAAAACCTGCGGGAAAGTGGGCAATTTGCCCAAGGAAAAGCGGGCGCGGACAAGTAAGCGTTTGTCCTTCCTTTACGGAATGCCTAAAAAAGAAGAAAAAAATTGTTGAAAAGAGAAAAAAGTTCTTGCAATCGTCAGACGGAGAAAGTATAATAGTCCCATCAAGTTGGCAGAATGCACAAACTCCCTAATAAATCAAGGAGGCACGGAATATGTCCGGTAGGATTTTTCAGAACATCGTTTTACAGTTTAAGGAAACGACCGATACGGTCATTGGCGTGATCGACTCCGAGGGCACGGTCATCGCCTGCACCGACCTGCCGGAGATCGGCCAGCGCTGGCCGCATCTGGTGCAGCCCATCAATGAGGCCGAGGGCGCCTGCACCGCGCTCGAGGGCAAGACCTTCAAGGCGCTCGAGGGCTGGGGCGGTCAGTTCGACTTTGCGGCCTTCACCCGCGGCGAGGACGCGCTCAGCTCGACCGTCTGCAGCATGGCGACCGTCGCGCTCAACACCGCCAAGAGCTATTACGAGGAAAAGCACGACAAGACGTCGTTTGTCAAGAGCATCCTCTCCGATAACATTCTTTTAAGCGATATCTACGTCCGCGCCAAGGAGCTGCACGTCGAGGCCGAGCTCAACCGCGGCGTGTTCGTCGTCCGCCGCACGGACGAAAAGGCCGACGCTATCCCCGTCGAGACCGTGCAGAACATCTTCCCCGACCGGCAGACGAGCTTTGTCCTTTCCATGGGCGAGGACGATGTGGTGCTCGTGCAGCAGCTCGGCGACAATGTGGAGATGAGCGACCTTGAAAAGACCGCCGCGCAGATCGAAGAGACGCTGCGCGTGAACGGTGAGAGCACCGTGGTCGTCGGTATCGGCACGGTGGCGACGCACCTGCGCGACCTCGCGAAGTCCTATAAGGAAGCGCAGATGGCGATCGAGGTCGGCAAGGTCTTCGACACCGAGAAGTACATCATCAGCTATGAAAACCTCGGCATCGGCCGCCTCATTTATCAGCTGCCGACGACACTGTGCGAAATGTTCCTGCAGGAGGTCTTCAAGAAGAACCCCATCGACGCGCTCGACAAGGAGACGCTCTTTACGATCAACAAGTTCTTCGAGAACAACCTCATCCTCTCCGAAACGGCGAGAAAGCTGTTCGTCCACAGAAATACGCTCGTCTACCGTCTCGAGAAGATCAAGAAGCTCACGGGCCTCGACCTGCGCGAGTTCGACGACGCCATCACCTTCAAGGTCGCGCTCATGGTCAAAAAGTACCTTGCCTCCCGCGGCATCGAAGCGTAAAGAAAAAGAATTTGACAAGGGCTGTCTTCAGACAGCCCTTGTTTTTTCGCCATTTTGCGGCAAAAAAGTTGAAAGTTTACATAATTACCTGTTGCCATCGCGGACTTGCCGCGCTATAATAAAGACTGAAAATTTGCGGGATCGAGTCAAAACCTGCTGGAAACTGAGGGAAGAGCATGATACGCCTGAGCGATGTAGTAAAGGAATACGAGAGCGGCACGACGGCCTTAAAGGGCATTTCGCTTCGCATCGAGGATGGGGAGTTCGTCTTTTTGGTCGGCCCGAGCGGCAGCGGCAAGTCGACGATCATCAAGCTGCTCACCGGCGAGATCGTGCCGACGTCTGGTCAGATCGCCGTCAACGGCTTCAGCCTGACGAACATTGCCGAGCGGCAGATCCCGCTGCTGCGGCGCTCCATCGGCATCATCTTTCAGGACTTCCGCCTGATCGAGAAGAAAACGGTCTACGAGAACCTGGGCTTCGCCATGCGCGCCGTCGGTTCTTCGCCGCGCGAGATCAAAAAGCGCATCCCCTATGTGCTTGAGCTCGTCGGACTTGAGGAAAAGACCGACCGTTATCCCAACGAGCTCTCCGGCGGCGAACAGCAGCGCGTGGCCATTGCGCGTGCGCTCATCAACAACCCCAGCACCATCATCGCCGACGAGCCGACGGGCAACCTGGACCCCGCGCGCTCGCTGGAGATCATGCGCCTGCTCGAGCGCATCAACCAGCTCGGCACGACGATGGTCGTCGTCACGCACGAGAAAGATCTTGTCAATCAGTTCAAAAAACGCGTCGTCACGCTCGAACAGGGCGTCATCACGAGCGATGGCGACGGCGTCGGCTATAATGCGAGGTAAGCTATGCGCAAACACGATTTTTCTTACTTTTTCGGCGAGGGCATGCGTAACATGTTCTCGCACGGATTCATGTCCTTTGCGGCCGTGGGCATCACGGTCGCCTGCCTTGTCGTCATGGGCACATTTTCACTCGTGGCGTACAATGCGCAGGTGCAGCTCCAGCAGCTCGAGAGCGAGTATGAAATTCTCGCCTTCGTGGACGAGAGCTGCGACGATGCGCAGACCAAGGCTGTGGGCCGCGCCATCGAGCAGCGTGACAATGTGAAAAAATGTGTCTTCATCAGCAAGGAAGAGGCGATGAAGTCCTTTGAGGCGCGTTACGAGGGGGACAACATGTTCCAGAACCTTGACCCCGAGATTTTGCGCGACCGCTACGCTGTCTATGTTGACAATCTGAGCATTTCCGGCAAGACTGCGCAGGATATCTTCGACAATGTCGAAGGCGTTGCCAATGTCCGCGTGGACGAAGACATCGCGGGCGGCTTTATCACGCTGCGAAATGTTGCGAGCGTAGTGTGCATCGCGCTCATTGCCATTTTGCTGCTCGTGTCGGTCTTCATCATCTCGAATACCATCAAGCTCACGACATTCGACCGCCGCGACGAGATCGCCATTATGAAGATGGTCGGTGCGACGAACGGCTTCATCCGCTGGCCGTTCGTGTACGAGGGCTTTATGATCGGCCTTCTCAGCGCGGTGCTTGGCTTTGGCTTGCAGTGGCTGCTGTATGAATCGGTCGCAAAGAGCCTTGCGATGTCCGACCGGCTGCAGCTGTTGACCATCGTGGACTTTACGACCATCTGGCAGCCCGTCGCTGCGATCTTTGCCGCCGCCGGTATCCTGATCGGTGTGGGTGGCAGCCTGACGGCTATCCGCAAGTTCCTGCACGTGTGAGGGAGGCGGACGATGAGCAGAAAAAAGATTGCACGCATCCTCCTGGTGCTGGCCGTCTTCGCGTCGCTGACGCTGACGGAGCTGACACCGCTTTCCCTGGTGCAGGACGCCTCCGCCGTCACGCAGGCGGATATCGACAAGCTCAAAGACGAGCTCAGCGGTATGAACTCGGAAAAGTCGCAGCTTGAAAAGGAACTCAAGTCCATCCAGAATGACAAGAGCGCCGCGCTTGCGCAGAAAGAGAATATCGACAAGCAGATCAACTTGCTCCAGTCGGAGATCAAGGGCGTTGAGTCGCTCATCAGCGAGTATGAGACGCTGATCACGCAGACCGAGCAGGAGATCCGCGAGAACGAAGAGGAAGAGGCGCGCCAGTACGAAAAGTTCTGCGAGCGTGTGCGCTCGATGGAGGAGCGCGGTACGGTGTCGTACTGGTCGGTGCTGTTCGACTCGGCGAGCTTTTCCGACTTGCTGAGCGCCATGGACTTCATCAGCGAGATCATGGACAGCGACCAGAAGGTGATCGACGATCTGCGGAGCCTACGCGAGCAGATCGAGCAGAAAAAGGCCGGGCTCGAGGACTCGCTTGCCGAGCAGCAGAGCGCCAAGGAGACGCTCGTCGCCAAAAAGAGCGAGCTGAACACCCAGCGCGCTGAGGCGGAAAAGGTGCTTGCCGAGCTCAAGGCGAACGAAGCGCAGTACAAGCAGGTCCTTTCGGAAAAGGACGCCGCGATGGAGCGCCAGCAGGCGGAGATCGTGCGCCTTTCCCGTGAGCTTGCCGAAAAGAACGGCAACACCACTGTGACCTATGGCGGCTACATCTGGCCGTGCTCGAGCAAGTATGTCACCTCGCCGCTCGGCGCGCGCTACACGGGCATCGCGGGCGCGTCGACGAATCACGCGGGCATCGACATCGGCCGCGTGGGCTACACGACGCAGGCCGTCGCCGCCAAGGCGGGCACGGTCATCATCGCCCAGCGGTCCAGCTCCTACGGCAACTATGTGGTGGTGGATCACGGCGGCGGCTATACCACACTGTACGCCCATATGACATCTATCTCCGTCAGCGAGGGACAAATGGTGGCGCAGGGCGACACACTGGGCATCACCGGCTCCACCGGCAACTCCACCGGTCCCCACCTCCACTATGAGGTGATGATCAAGGGTGTGAACCAAAACCCGCTGGACTACCTGCCGGGCTATATCGCACGGTGGTAACAACAACATATACAAAAACTCTGCATCATACCATGATGCAGAGTTTTTTTTGTGGAGGCGGCGTATGTACGGCTATATCCGACAGGGGCAGCGGACGGTGCTGACGCGGGAGGTCATCGGCGGCGTACCCTTCTGGGTGCTGACGGCGGGACGGGGCTGGCAGCGGCTCCGGGCGCGCAGCCTGCTGCGCCGTCTGGCGCGGCATGGGGTACGCACAGCGGTATTCGAGGGCGACGCATGGCAGACCGCAGCGGCGCGGTACGGCATCCATCCCGTGCCGGTGGGGACGCTGCGTCTGGCGAAGCTGGAAGAGCTGCTGGACTGCCTGTGTCCGGCGCTCAGCGGCAAGACTGTGCGGCTGTGTGTCGGCAAGGACGGCGGCACGGCGCGGCAGGCGGCACAGGTGCTGGTGAAACGGGCGCGGTACATCGAGTTGACTCCGCCGGGGCAGACGGCGCTGGCACAATGGCTGCTGGCACGGTACGGGGTGGCGGCGGGCAGCGGCGGACAGCAGGCAGCGGCGGTGGTATGGTGCGGTACGGCGGACAGCGTATCGGAAGGACCTGCCATATATCTGGGGGCAGACTGTGCGGCACGGCAGGAGGTGCGGTACGAGGCGGCGGGGTTGGCACCGTGGCCAGTGTCGGAGCAGCTATTGGCGGCGCTGTTGGCGGCAGACGGATGGGAGGCATCTGAAATTCATGTGGTATCGGTGGTGTCCCGCGCTTGACAGGCGGGGGGAAACTCACTATAATGCAACGTGATATATTGTGCGTATTTTGCCTGTTTGGAGGCATCTTACCAATAGAAAGGAATGTGCAGCATGGCAAAAGAATTCAAAATGAGTCAGGCTCGCTATGACGAGCTGAAAAAGGAACTGGATTACAGCAAGACCACCCGCGCCGATGAGGTGGCAGAGCTGATCAAGGAGGCCCGCGGCTTCGGCGACCTCAGCGAGAACAGCGAGTACGACGAGGCCAAGAACACGCAGGGTCTGGTGGAGAACCGCATCACCGAGCTGGAGCAGATGGTCAAGAACGCCGTCGTCATCGACGAGAGCGAGCTGAGCGTCGAGAACGTCTCCGTTGGCACCCATGTCACCATCCAGATGGCCGGTGAGGACGAGAAAGAGGAATATGACATCGTCGGCCGCACCGAGGCTGATCCCCTGAACGGCAAGATCAGCGACGAGAGCCCTGTGGGCCACGCCCTGCTGGGCAAGGCTGTGGGCGAAAAGGCAGAAGTCCTGCTGCCCTCCGGCCACACCGTCGAGTACACGGTGCTGAGCATCGCCCACTCGATCAACTGAGCACAGCACGGGAGGAAATAATGGAAGAGCAAAAGAGAAACCCCGCTGCGGGCCTGTCCGAGAGCGAGCAGGTGCAGGTGCGCCGCCAGAAGCTGGCCGACCTGCAGGCTGCCGGAAACGACCCCTTCACCCTGACCAAGTTCCCGCAGGACGCATACTCTGCCGACCTGAAGGAAGAGTTCAAAGATCTGCCCAACGAGACCGACAGCGGCAAGCAGGTCGCGCTGGCTGGCCGTATGATGTCCAAGCGCGTGATGGGCAAGGCAAGCTTTGCCCACCTGCGCGATGACAAGGGCGATATCCAGCTGTATGTCCGCCGCGACGAGCTGGGCGAGGAGGCCTACGCCGCCTTCAAGAAGCTGGACGTGGGCGATATCATCGGCGTCAAGGGCGAGGTGTTCCGCACCAAGACCGGCGAGCTGAGCGCCCGTGCCGAGGAGATCACCCTGCTGGCCAAGAGCCTTCGCCCCCTGCCCGAGAAGTTCCACGGCCTGACCGATACCGAGATGCGTTACCGTCAGCGCTATGTGGACCTGATCGCCAACCCCGAAGTGAAGGATACCTTCGTTAAGCGCAGCCAGATCCTGAAGGAGATCCGCGCCTATCTGGACGAGAAGGGCTTCCTGGAGGTGGATACCCCCATCCTGACCCCCTTTGAGATCGGCGCCTCTGCCCGCCCCTTCTACACGCATCACAACAGCCTGAACATGGACATGGTGCTGCGCATCGAGACCGAGCTGTACCTCAAGCGCCTGATCGTGGGCGGCATGGACCGCGTGTACGAGGTGGGCCGCATCTTCCGCAACGAGGGCATGGACCCCAAGCACAACCCGGAGTTCACCAGCATCGAGCTGTATCAGGCCTTCACCGACTTCCACGGCATGATGGACCTCGTGGAGGAGCTGTACAAGCGCCTCGCCCTCAAGATCTGCGGCAGCATGGTCATCCCCTATCAGGGCAAGCAGATCGACATGGGCCACTGGGAGCGCCTGACCATGATCGAGGCCGTGAAGAAGTATTCCGGCGTCGATTTCAACGACTGGAAGACCGACGAGGACGCCATCGCCGCCGCGAAGGAGCACCACGTCGAGCTGCCGGAAGTACCCACCAAGGGTGCCATTCTGGCCGAGTTCTTCGACGCCTTCGTGGAGGACAAGCTCATCCAGCCCACCTTCATCTACGATTACCCCGTGGAGATCAGCCCGCTGGCCAAGCGCAAGCCGGATGATCCCGCCTTCACCGAGCGCTTTGAGTACTTCATCGACTGCACCGAGTACGGCAACGCCTTCAGCGAGCTGAACGACCCCATCGACCAGAAGGGCCGTTTTGAGCGTCAGGTCGCCGAGCGCAAGGCCATTGAGCCCGACTGCAAGGCTCAGGTGGATTACGACTACGTCAACGCACTGGAGTACGGTCTGCCCCCCACGGGCGGCCTGGGCTTCGGCGTGGATCGTCTGGTCATGCTGCTCACCGACAGCGCCTCCATCCGCGATGTTCTGCTGTTCCCCACGATGAAGCCGATTGAGCAGTAAAATGCAAAATTAAAACGCAGATACGATGGAATTTTGAATGGATTTCAAACGGCATCTGCGGTAATACACCACAACTACACCAATTTTGGGACGTTTTCCCGAAAAGGAGCCTTACAAAGCGGTGTGGTGTAAGAATCGAATAAGCGGTTGGTGTAGTAGGTACACTGAACCCAAATACGACAAAGGCAGGTACACTGTGGAAACATGGTGTACCTGCCTTTTTTATCTGGGATACAGAGAATCAATGATTGACAAAGGCAATGGCTGCGGCACAAAATAACGTGTCGTAGCCATTTCTTGCTTTTGTAATACCTTGGAAAATGAATGCACAGCCGATCAGACTTTTGGCTGTAAACAACTCATGCAGGATGAAAAAAGCCAGACTTCTTACAAGTGCTCTTCCTCAAAAGCCTTGTGTGTGCAGCCTCTTGTCTGCCCAATTTCCGCCGCACAGTGTCAGTGCTCCGATGCCAAGCCCCAGAATCACAGCCCCCAGTATATCACTGGGGAAGTGCACATAAAGGTACAACCGTGAAAAGGCGATGAGTATCGCCAGCGGAATCGCAATGAGGCCAAATCGTCTATCCGCTGCGGTCAGGATCGTTGCACCGATAACAGAGGCCAGCGTATGACCGGATGGGAACGAGTAGTCGTTCGGGACAGCAATCAGAAGCGGTACGCTTTGATCCAGCCAACAGGGGCGCGGGCGGGCAATCAGATGCTTCAGGAATACATTGCCGACCAGACCCCCCATGGCAAGACCTGCCAGCATAATAATCCCGTACTTCCGGTATTTCTTTGTGCAGAGCAGCCCACCTGCTGCCAAGATCCAGACGGCACCACTGTTTCCCAGCATTGTGATCTTTGGCATCAGCATATCCAGCAGCGGGCAGGTCAGAAACGCCCGGATCTCATGTAAGATCGTCCAGTCCAGTCTCACTTGTTTCCACCATCCTTTTTCTCCATGGTTTTCTTCAAGCCTTCCAGTGCGAATAGCAGCACGATTCCCAGCAAAAATGCAGGAATCTGAAAATTCGTGAAACTCAGCGGCGGCAGAGGAGTGTCCAGACTGGCCGGGCCGTTTGCGATGGCATAAAGTGAGCCCAGCATCAGTCCCAAAACCAACCAGACCATAGCACTGCGGTGATTCTGCAAGGCGGTGCGGATAGCGCGGATGGACAGTCCGATGCCTGTCAGCACTCCCAGCCCCAGTGCGCACAGTCCCGGAATGACAACAAGCTGCAAGCCGAGCAGGCTGTGAACAGCCTGAATGGTAGGCAGATAGACACCGGCGATCAGCAGGACGGATGAGCCGGAAATTCCGGGCAGCACCATAGCCGTAATGGCTACCGCACCGGAGAGAAATATCCAGCCAAATTGCAATGGCTGAAGCTGTGTGTAGTTGATAACTCCCAGCCCAACGGCATGGGTGCGGAGCAATGTCAGCCCAACCACAGCTGCAACTCCCACCAGCAGAAACCCGCTATTGCGCCAATTTTCAAGTGCTTCCTGCTCTGCCATCGCAACAAATGGGATGGAACAGACGGTCAACCCCAGAAAGAGAGAACTCATGAAATAGATATTCTGCTCAAACAGACTGGACAGCAGCACCACACAGCTTACCATGCCAATGCCCCAGCCGATACCCAATTTCAACAGGTACGTCAGGGCAGCTTTTCGTTGCTTCCAATTGCCCCGAAACAAACCGTGGAGCGCATTGATAAAGCGATCGTAAAAGCCCAGAATGAAGGCGATCGTTCCCCCGGACACGCCGGGAACGCTATCGGCCAGTGCCATGCAAAAGCCATGAAATGCGGTTAAAATCATAAAAGTCCCTCCAAGTAAAAAAGTTTCGATCACTGCTTAGAGTGTACCGAAACTTTTTTAAGAGGGATCGTTTCAACCTTAAACCGTTCTTAAACTATATGGAGTCGATAGCCCACACCCCACACCGTTTGCAGAAGTTTCGGGTCGGCAGGGGTATCTTCAATTTTCTCCCGCAGGCGATTGATGTGGACTGCTACGGTAATGTTGTCCCCCATCGACTCCAAGCCCCAGATCAGTTCGTATAAGTCCTCTCGGCTGAACACCTGCTCCGGGTGGCGCATCAGGAAGAACAACAATTCGTATTCTTTATTTTTCAGAGGAACCTCTACGCCATTTTTTGTGATGCGCCGGGCGGCGGGGTCGGCTGTCAGCGGGCCGACCGTGATTGTTTTAGGCGTGTCGGCGCAAGGTTTCAGGCGGGCATATTGTGCCAGATGCGCCTTGACCCTCGCCACCAGAACGCTGGGCGAAAAGGGCTTTTCAATGTAATCATCCGCACCGAAGCCAAGACCGCGAATCTTGTCAACATCCTCGCCACGGGCGGTCACCATAAGGATGGGAATATCCTTTTCGGCGCGCACCTGTTTGCAGATGGCAAAGCCATCGATACCGGGCAGCATCACATCCAGCAAGATCAGGTCAAACGGCTGATGCAAGGCGGCATCCAGTCCTGTGGTTCCATCCGGGGCAATGGTCACGGCGTATCCGCCCAGCTCCAGATAGTCCCGTTCGATGGCCGCAATGTCGGCATCATCTTCCACAATAAGAATTCGTTTCAGCTCCATATTACCCTTCCTTTGCCATTGGCAGCTGCATCACGATACGCAGTCCTCCACCGGGAGCATTCTCCGCCCGGACATTTCCGCCCATTTGCTGCATCGATTTTTTGACGACGGCAAGCCCTAATCCGCTGCCTGCACCGGGTTTTGTGCGCGCAGCATCTCCACGATAAAACGGTTCAAAAAGGTACGGAAGCTGTTCTTCCGGCACACCGGGTCCATTATCCTCCATCCAGAGGGTAACGGTATCCTCCTCACACACAGAGCCAAAAGATAACGCGTTTGCGCCATATTTACGGCTGTTATCCACCAGATTGTTCAGAACGCGCTGCAAAAGCTCCCGGTCGGCCAGAACGGTGCAATCGATGACTGCATCGCAATCTACCGACATTCCTTCGTGATCGCAGGTGTTCAGGATATGGTGCAGCGTCTCTTGCAGCGGCAATGCCTTCAGGTGCATCGGGTATTCACTAGCCCCCAGCTTTGCCAGCTCAAACAAACGATTGACAAGAGCCTCCAAGTCCGTTTCTCTTGCATAGATGGTCTGTAAATACCGCTGCCGGGTGGGTTCGTCCGGGGCAACGCCCTCCAGCAGCGCCTCCGTATAAGCCCGGATGGTGGTCAGCGGACTTTTCAGATCATGGGACATTCCGGCAATCAGTTCTTGCTTTCTCTGCTGCTCTCTTTGCTGCTCGGTCAGAGATTTCTTCAAGCGTACTGCCATGGCATCCACTGCGTCACAGGCCATACGAAATTCATCCTGTTCTTCGTAGGCAATGGGCGAATCCAAATCGCCGTCCTCGATCCGCTTGACCCCCTGCATCAAAGCGTCCAACGGTTTTTGGATATGTGCAAATAAATTCCGGGTCAGGTATAGGTTGGTAAACACCACTGTCGCCAGCAATGCAACGAAAACGACGGCTGCGTACAACAGAACACAGGCTTTCAGACCCTGAAACATCGGTTCCAGTTCTTCTCCCATATTGTGCAGCTCGTGCAGGGTCAGGCCCATCCGGGGCAGGTAGATCGATTCCAGCAGGACGATCGCCCCGCCAAAGCCAAGGATCAACAAGATCCCTGCGATCAGAATTGGAATCACCAGCATAATGATGTTTGAGCGCCTGAGCCGTTCTTGAATCGTCATAAAATTCCCTCCTGCTTTTGATAGGTCTATCATATCACAAAAAGGGACAAGAAACTTAAACCAATCTTAAAACTTCCGCTTAAAAATCATTTTGCTGTCAAGAGGGCTGGCCTCGTCCAGCCCTCTCTCTTTTTGCCAAAGTTTCCCTCGCTTTTTCTTACAAGCTGCCGAAAGTAACGTATTCTCAAAACTTTTTGTTGACACAGCTCGATTTTTGTGGTAATCTATCTCAACAATTGAATATAACATATTTTTACATATTCGTTCTGGCCCTGCGGGGCTGAA
>OHPJ01000820.1_pt1 | contig 11913 bp, 10 predicted proteins | sample 1577701 | NCBI WGS metagenome assembly OHPJ01 (sample SAMEA3879517, study PRJEB24766) | human gut metagenome | biome: human-associated habitat; feature: feces | place: USA | collected 1985/1987 | reverse complement strand
CGGCTCAGACGCGGCTTCTTCTTTTCAATAAATACCTGTGGCTGCACAAGCAGAAAATCAAATCCCATCATTCTTCCACCAGATCGGCAATCAGCTTGGCGTCGCTGACTGCCAGGGCAAGCTGAAGCTTGTTTTCCAGCCCGGTTTTTTGCAGCATGTTCGCCACATGGAATTTGACCGTCGACATCTCGCAGCCCATCTCCGCCGCGATGCGCGTGTAAGACAAGCCCCGCATCAGATGCCGCAGAACTTTCAATTCCGTCTTTGTAAATTCCGTGCTTTTTGCCATGCCGATCTCAACCGTCGGAGGCGCGTCCGGGAAGATATGTTCACCCGCCATCGTTTGCCGGACGACATCCATCAAACGCTTCTGCGTCGAGTCCTTGTACCACAGGCTGTCGGCGCCGGCCTTCTTTGCCTCGTCCAGAACGGCGCAGTCGATCAGCGAGGTCACAACAATGATTTTGCTCTTCGGCTGTATGGCTTTGATCTGACGAACGGCAGTCAGACCGTTCTCACGGTTCTCCGTCTGCACATCCATCAAAATCATGTCGTACTCGCCGGGCTTGACGCTGGCAAAGGCATCCACGATCTCCTGACCGTTGGGGTAAATTTTGCAGTGTGCGCCCTTGGATTCCAGCAGCAGCTCCAGGATCTCGGCGTTGATGGCGTTATCCTCGGCGCAGAGGAACTTCATGCCGGACAGAGGAGAAGCGTTCTCTTCTTCCTCCGGGAGCACCTGTGCCTCTTGCACCGTATCGGCTTCGGCATCAATGGGAAATTCCAGCACGACCTCAAAGCGGGTGCCCTTGCCGGTGGTGCTCTCCACGTGGATGGTGCCGCCCATCAGGTCTACGATGCTCTTGGTGATGGCCATGCCAAGGCCGGTGCCCTGTACCTTATTGGTGCCGGATTTTTCTTCGCGGGTAAAGGGTTCAAAAAGGGTCTTTTGAAACTCCTCGCTCATGCCGATGCCGTCATCCTGCACCACAAAGCGGTACCGGGCGAAGTGCTCGTTCCGGGGCAGCTCTTCCACCTCCAACCGGATATTCCCGCCCTTGGGCGTATATTTGACCGCGTTGGAGAGGATGTTCATCAGCACCTGATTCAGGCGGTTGGGGTCTGCCAGTACGTTTTCGTGCTGCAGATGGGTGTTTACCGTAAAGGTCTGGCGGCGCTGGCCTGCCTGCTGACGGATGATGCTGTCCAGCTGGCTGACCTGCTGGGGCAGGTTCATTTTTTCCACATTCAGGGTGGTCTTGCCGCTCTCGATGCGGCTCATATCCAGAATATTGTTGATGATGCCCAGCAGCAGCTGACCGGAAGTTTCCAGCTTGCCCAGATGTTCGGCCAGCTTTTCCGGCTGGTGCAGCTCGTTTTTCATCAGGGTGGTAATGCCGATGATGGCGTTCATGGGGGTACGGATGTCGTGGCTCATGTTGGAGAGGAAGTCCGTCTTGGCCTTGCTGGCGCGCTCTGCGGATTGCAAAGCCTCTGCTGCAACGACCTGCGCCTGCCGCAGCTCATCATTTACCTGCGTCAGATGGATGTTGTATTGTTCCAGACGGAGGTTCGCTTCTTTTTCAGTCCGCAGCTCCTGCTGCTGCTTTTGCCGCAGGAGAAACCAGCCGACGAAAACTGTTATGACCGAGAACATCATCGCAATGACGATGATGATGACCATGACGATGTTGACCAGCTTCTGCGTATTCACGGCCACATATTCTGCCGGAACAAGGAACGCCAGTGTCCACTGGGCGTTTTCCATCTGCTTCAGGGCGTAGAAATACTCAGTCCCGTCCAGCACGGCGTTGGAATAACAGGAGCCTGTGCGGGCAAGCCGCTCCTTTGCTGCTGCAAAGGAAGAACCGTGCAGATAGGACATCTGGGAGAGCACGGTGTATACGTTATGCCCCTTCAGCAGCTCGGTATCATTGGCGTTGAACAGCTTGAAGCCGTTATTATCCAGCACATAGACACTGTTGTTATTTTCGTAGGCGTCGCAGCGGAAATAATCGTTCAGCTGGGTCATGCTCTGCGAAATACCAAAGTAGCGCAGGGTGATCTCTTTCTCTCCGCTTTGCAGTGTGATGGGGGTGGAGAGCTGTTCCAGAAACACCATCCAGGAGTCGTCCTTGGTCAGCGAGTTGGAAATATAGCTGACCCGCTCCGGTGCGCTTTCCAGATAGTTCATTCCCCGCAGCAGCCCCATGCGGCCATACTCGGTATAATAACGCCCGGCAGCATCCACGGCGATCAGTTCGATCTGTTTTTCATGGTAATTGGAAAGCTCCGACAGCTTTTTCAGATAGCGGTAGAGATCGGTATCGGTCTTTAGCGGGGTGTAGTACAAATAATTGCACTGCACATCCACCTCGTCCCAGTGGGTGTCGATGACATCCTCCAGATTGCGGAACATCTGGTGGGTGACCTCTTCCATCTGGCTCAGCCGCTCATGGTAGACAAGGTTCTGGATGTAGGTCTGGCTCATGACAAAAAGGGTCAGGATCAACACGATGATGACAAAGCCGAAGCCCACAAACAGCTTTTTATAGATTTTGTTGTTCACATCCAGTATCTCCTGTCCGTTTTATTCAACTCCATGCGGTGTCTGCCCGGCTGATGGTGGTGTAAGCACCAAAGAAGGTTTTTGCGGCATCCATGCCCACCACGCCGCTGTCTGTGACCGTGGTCTCCGCAGCCAACTGGTCGCTCACACCGCAGATGGCAACCTGATAGGTCTTGCCCGCCTCCGGCTGCACCGGGCTTACCAGCACATAGGGGTAGCCCTTGCCGTTGCCGTAGGCATCGTAACCCGTGGCCAGCAGGTCGCTGATCTGCTGCCCGGTCAGGGAAACGGTCTGGATGGTGCGGTTCCAGCCGGTGGGCAGAATGACCGAAAGGTCGTAATCCGTAATGCCCTTGGCGTACAGCTTGGCGGCTACGCCGTGGTGGTTCTGCTCGGTGGGGTTGCCGGGGATCCATGTGCTCAGCGAGACCAGCGCAAGGTCGCTGCCGGTAGCCTGTGCAAAGCAGCGGCCTACCAGCATGGCGCAGTCCTGCTGCGAAAGCTCCTCCGTAACGGTAGTGATGACATCCGGGGTGTTGTTCACCACACTGTCCTGATCCTCGTCCAGCTGACGGATGACATCCTCCATGGTGGCGTTGCCCTTCATGAAGTCCAGCATTTTAAGGCCGGTGGTCACGAAGGTGTTTTCCCAGCCGGAATAGATAAAGGGCGCGGTGTTGCCTGCGTTCAGGGCATCGGCGATGTCGGCATAGTAGGTGCCGTCCGCTTTTGCGTCCTTGAAGGGCAGGAGGCTGCTTTTCAGCACCGTTGCGGGCTGCAGAGCGCTGGTGCCTGCAACGGTGGAAAGCACACGCATCACCTTGAGCGCATCTTCCAGCTTCTGGGGATCCTGCTCCAGCTTTTTATTCAGACCGTAGAAGCGGTTCACATTCAGCACAAAAACGTTCTGGGTGCCGTCCTCGGAAAGATACGGCATCAGGCCGAATTTATCGGCGTTGCCGTCTGCCTCCACAATGCCGTTGGTGTTTCCGATCAAAAACAGGGTGTTCCCCTCGGCCATCCTCTGCAGGGTCACATTGTCGTCAAGAGCATCGCCGGAGTCGTTCAGCATCCCGATGTCCTTCCACTTTTTGACATACGCCATTGCCTGCATCATGCCGGGGGTGTTGCTGACGTTTGCCTTGCCGGAAAGATAATCCTTCTGCCACAGTCTGCCGTCCAGCGTGCCAAGGAAATCGGCATCTGCAATGTTGCACAGATACTGGAAACCGTAGCCCGGATACTGGATCTGCGGCAGACAGAGATCGACCCCGGCTTCCTTTGCCTTTGCAGCCAGTTCTTCCAGCTCAGCGAAAGAATTGGGCAGCTCCCAGCCGTATTTCTTCAGCAGGGTCTTGTTGTAGGTGATGCCGTAGCAGTTGTAGGTCGAGGGCAGCAGGTAGATGGCACCGTTGTCGAACACGTCCTGCAGACGGGACTCCACATAGTTATCCGTAAAATCGTAGCCGGAAAGGTCCAGCAGTTTGTCGGAGACCAGATCGATCTGGGGGTCGTAGTAGGTCAAGGTGCAGACGTCCGGCAGGTCGCCCGCCGCAAACATATTCTGCAGACAGGTGGTGGTGTTATCGCCGCTGTAGGGCACGACCTCGATGTTCACTTCCGGGTAAACGCTGTGTACCTGCTCAATAAAGGCTTCTATCTCCTTATAAGGTGCCATAAAGGTGATGGCTTCGTGAGCAGCGTCTTTTTTAGCTGTTTCGGTCTTACCGCCGCAGGCGGTCAATGCTGCCGTTGCCGCAGTAATGCCGCAGACCTGTAAAAACGAGCGGCGGGAGATCTTTTTCATCATATAAATATACTTTCTCACATTTTCGGAAAGCAATACTACGCAAGTGCAGTAGCGCAGTGCTGCCTTAGCTATTCTTACACATCCCACAGGAACTCCGACGCTTGCGGCCTGTCCGCACGGGGCTTTGCGCCGAGTTTCCATAAAATGACAATATAATTGTACCATTGCGGCAAAGGCGTTTCAAGTTGATTTTGAACGTCTTGCAATATTTTGCATGAAAAATATGGAAAGTTCTGAATTTCGCTGACTGGAAATAGACTGAAGTGACACATATCACGACCAGATGGACCGAAAAGGGGGATTCGATGAAAAAAACTCCTTTTATTCTGCACGAAAAATTTCGTTCGGACAACAACGAACAGCGCAAAGAACGGTTTCAAAAGGAATTTGAGCGATATATCATCGATGGATTGCTCAATGCCGTTCCTCCAAGATCCTGCGCCTGATGTGGCATCCCTGAATTTGAAGGAGGGATGCGTTATGCTGCGCATGGATGCTCGTGTACAAAAAGAAGGGGGCAGATCATGAAAGCAGCCATTTATTGCCGCCTGAGCAAAGAAGATGAAGATAAAATTGGTGAATCGGAGAGCATTCAGAATCAAAAGTCGATGCTGCTCCAGTACGCCCTGGAGAAAGGATTTGATATTTACCAGATCTATTCGGATGAGGACTATTCCGGCATCGACCGGAACCGCCCGGCGTTCAATTCGATGCTGCAAGCCGCAAGCGAACATCAGTTTGATGTGGTACTGGCCAAAACGCAATCCCGTTTCACCCGTGACATGGAACTCGTGGAAAAGTATCTGCACGGAAAGTTCATGGAGTGGGGCATCCGCTTCATTGCGGTGGTAGACCATGTGGATACCAACGATACCGCGAACAAAAAATCCCGCCAGATCAACGGCCTGATCAACGAGTGGTATCTGGAAGATCTGTCCACCAATGTCCGCTCGGTGCTTGACCACAAGCGGAAAGAGGGGCTGTTCATCGGCTCTTTTGCACGGTATGGATACTGCAAAGACCCAAATGCAAAAGGAAAACTCATCATCGACCCGGAAGCAGCCGAAGTGGTAAGGCGGATCTTTTCCATGGCTCTTAACGGGATCGGCGCACACAAGATCGCACGCATCCTGAATGACGAAAAAATTCCAAGCCCAACAGCCTATAAGCAGCTGCATGGCATCCATTACCGCAGTGTATTAAAGAATACAAATGCGGCTCTTTGGAGCAGTCCCACCGTGTATCAAATACTGCATGATCAGCTTTATATCGGAAATATGGTGCAGGGAAAGCATAAAAAGATAAGTTACAAGTCTGAAAAGACGATTTGGATGCCAAAATCGCAGTGGATCGTTGTAGAAAATATGCATGAAGCGATTATTGAGCGAGAAATGTTTGAAACGGTCCAGAGGATGATGCAGGAGCGCACCCGGAGCGGCGAGAAGGGAACGATCCATCCGCTGGCAAAAAAAGTGGTTTGTGGATGCTGTGGCAGCTGCATGGAGCAGACTGGCCGTCAGCCGAGAGCGGATGGAACACAAAGACGCTATGTTCGCTGCCGGATGCACCAGCGCGCACCGGAAGTGTGCGGCAACAAGACCTGTACCGATATGGACGCGTTGGAGAATGCTGTACTGGAACGTATCCGGGCGTATGCGGCAGACTATTTTGACCCTGAAAAAGTTACCCTTCCAGAACAGGATGACCCCATCCGGCAGCGAGAGCAGGCCAGGCGTGACGAGCTGAAACGGTTGAAGAGCGAAGCAGCCCGGCGGCGCAAGGCCATGCAGGAGTTGTATCTGGATAAGGTGTCAGGTTTAATTGATGCCGTTCAGTTTTCTGAAATGAACCAGACCTTTCTGGAAGAAGTGAAAAAGGCAGAGACCCGGATCGATACATTGGAAACGGAACTGGAACAACAGCAGGAAGAAACCGGTGGAGTCCAGACGCAGATGCAGCGTGTCCGTGAACTGGCACAGGTTTCGTACCTGACCCGCGAACTTGTTGTACTGTTGGTCCATCGTGTTATTGTCAGCCCAAAAGATACGCTTACCGGAGAACAAAAAATAACGATCGAATGGAATTTCTGAGTCGGCAGACAGTTCGACTGCCCCGCTGGGCTATTTTCGTCAGCCCAGGTCGGATACACCTCACTGGACGCCACGTTGGCGATATAGCTGCGGAACGAGACGGTGACGTTCCGGGCCGAGGCGGCGGGCCTGCCGAGATGGACGGTGATGTTCTTCGGGATGATGACCCGGTTCAGCACCCGCGGCACACAGGCGAGGGACGAGGTCGGGCCGCTGCCGCCGTCGCCGGTGAAGAGGCTGTGGGGTGGGATGACGATGGGGACGTTGGGGGTGTCCCGCATCTCCTCAGTGTCGGGTATCATCTCGGGCTGGGCCAGCGTCACCTGCCCGGGAAAGACCTGCACGCCCTGGATGCGGACGGTGCGGTAGCCGGTCTTGGAGGCCACGAGGTCACAGACCGCGTAGGGGCGCTGCGTGGTGTTGTCCTCGTCCAGAGAGAGAGCACAGGCGGGGGTGGTAAGGGTGACGTCGTCGGCGTTGCCTTCGGCGTCGGTCAGGCGGGTGGCGGTGAAGCCGTTGCCGCTGACGGTGACGGTCACACCCTCGACAGGGCTGGACTGACGGGCCGCAAAGGCCTGAATGCGGAGAGTTCCGGTGTTCTTCATGGAGATACGCTCCTTTGCTGGTAAAAGTATGCTTCTGCCCCAGCGTATTCCGTCCGGTGCCCGGGCGTGCATGGCAATGCCCGCAGCAAACAAAAAAAGCCGCCCGTAGGCGGCAGGGAATTACAGAAATCAAATTTTCTCTAAAGGCTTCCCCCGGTTGGGGGAAAGCTGTCACCGCAGGTGACTGATAAGGGCGCAAACGAGCAGCAGCTTACGGGAAATTGCCCCTCATCCGGCTGCTCTGGGACGAACTCTAAAAGTTGATTTCCGTGGCAGGGGAGAATAGCTTATTTGGCGTTGTCCTTGGCAAGGGCAGCGTCAATATTTTTTTGCAGGGCGGCAAGGTTTTCTTCCTTGTCGATGCCGCCCAGCAGGGGCTGGCCCACAACGTTGCCGTCCCGGTCAAAAACGTAGGTGGTGGGGAAGGCCATGATGTTCAGTGCAAACTTGCCGGCCTCGCTGCCGGAGGCAAAGTAGATGTTGCGGTAGCTTGCACCCGTTGCAGCCAGCAGTTTTTTGGCGGCATCAATGCCCTGCTGGTTGCCGTCCAGCGTCTCGGTGTTGATGCCGACAACCTCGCCGCCCTGTGCCTTGACCTTCTCGTTCAGGGCGTTCAGGTCGTCCAGTTCCTCTACGCAGGGCTTGCAGCCGTTGAACCAGAAGTTCACCACCGTAAAGGCGTTGCCCGCAAACAGACTGTTGTCCACCGGGTTGCCCTCTAAATCGCTGCCCTCAAACTGGGGGAAGGCAGTGCCCTGTGCGGCAGCGCCGGAAGCGGCCGCGTCCGCGAGGGCAAGGGTGGCAATCTGCTCCTCGATGGCACGGATTTTTTCTGCATCGGCGGTCAGGGTCTTGTACTCCTCATCCGAGAACTGATCTTTTGCCTTTTCCACGGCACTCAGCAGAAAATCGCCGTAGTTCGTGCTGAGGGTGGTCTCAGTCATGTTTTTGTCCATGGAAGCGAACACCTTCTCCCACAGGGCATCGTTTGCGGAAAGGATCTCGTTTTCCTCGGCCAGCAGCTGCTCCTCGGTCTTGCCTTCCGCTGCCGCAGAGGAAGCGGAAGAAGATGCAGTAGAGGCAGAGGATGCGCCCTGCCCGCAGGCGGCAAGGCTGAAAGCCAGCGTAAGGCTGAGCAAAAGTGCGGTTACACGGTTGAATTTCATGGTTTTACTCCTTTGTTGTTTCGGTGTTTGATTGGTCTCCCAGCCCGAACTTGTACTGGATGGCGTCCGTGGGGCAGGCTTTCATGCACATCCCGCAGCGGATACATTCGGCGTGGTTGGGGGTCTTGGTAATGTCTACGTCCATCTTACAGGCCCTTGCGCAGGCGCCGCAGGAGACGCATTTGTGGGTGTCTACACGCATCTGGAACAGCGAGACCTTGTTCAGCAGCGCATAAAACGCGCCCAGCGGGCACAGCCACTTGCAGAAGGGGCGGTAGAACACCACGCTGCCCATAATGACTGCCAGCAGAATGCAGGCTTTCCATGTGAACAGCTTGCCCAGCGCGGCGCGGATGCCAGCATTGGTCAGGGAGAGGGGAAGGGCGCCTTCCAGCACGCCCTGTGGGCAGAGATATTTGCAGAAGAAGGGGTCGCCCATGCCCAGCTCGTTGACCGCCAGCAATGGCAGCAGCACCACCATGACCAGCAGCACCGCATACTTTAAATAGCGCAGCGGCTTTAGCTTTTTGGTGGAAAGCTTGGGAGAGGGAATCTTGTGCAAAAGCTCCTGAAACCACCCGAACGGGCAGAGGAAACCGCAGATGAACCGTCCCAGCAGCACCCCGAAAAGGATGAGAATGCCGGTGATGTAGTAGGAAAAGCGGAATTTGGAAGAGCCCACTACCGCCTGAAACGCCCCCACCGGGCAGGCACCGGCAGCGCCCGGGCAGGAATAGCAGTTCAGCCCCGGGACGCAGACGTATTTTCCATTGCCCTGATACAGCGTTCCTTTAGCAAAGTTGGGCAGGTGGATGTTGGTTAAAAGGGTCGCTCCGGCCTGTATAAAGCCCCGGAACCGGGCAAGGGGATTTAATTTTTTCTTATCCAATGCCCACACACTCCATACACAGCCGGATGGCTTTTGAAAATACGGTGTCTGCCTCGCCCCGCCATACGCCGAACAGCAGCATCAGTACCCCGGCAGCAAGCAAAAGCAGCTGCGCCTGTTTTTTTGTCATGAACATCATAGCCTCCTGTTGTTTGAGGGCACCAGTATACACTATCCGGGATAAAATTTCTGCTAAGAAAATCTTAACACGAATCTTAACACCGTCTGCTATAATCTGTTATAATGAAGAAAAACGTAAGAAATGGATTTTTTACGGGAAGGGTGGAAAACAAAATGCGCCTTTTGGTGGTAGAGGACGAGCACTCCCTGCGGGAGGACATTGCCCGGAAGCTGCGGCTGTCCGGGTACGAGGTGGATGCCTGTGCAGATGGCGAAGCCGCGCTGGAAGCACTGGCGGCAGAGCGGTACGACCTTGTACTGCTGGACCTCAATCTGCCCAAGGTGGACGGGATGCAGGTGTTGCGCAGCTTACGGCAGCACGACCTTGAGACCTGTGTGCTGATCTTATCAGCGCGCAGTGAAATTTCAGATAAGGTGGAGGGGCTGGATGCCGGGGCGAACGATTATCTTTCCAAGCCATTCCACCTTGCAGAATTGGAAGCCCGGGTGCGCAGCCTGACCCGGCGCAAGTTCATCCAGCAGGACGTCTGCCTGTGCTGCGGGCGGCTCAGCTTCAACACCCGCAGCCGCGTTGCCACGGTGGATGGTCAGACCCTTGCCCTGACGCGGAAGGAGAGCGGCGTACTGGAATATTTGCTGCTGCATCAGGGACGCCCGGTCAGTCAGGAAGAGCTGATTGAGCACGTCTGGGACGGCAGCGTGGACAGCTTCAGCAACTCCATCCGGGTACATATCTCTGCCCTGCGCAAAAAGCTGCGGGCGGTGCTGGGCTACGACCCCATCCGCAACCGCATCGGGGAAGGCTACGAGATCGGAGGCGAGGTACAATGAAGCGTTTATCCCTGCAATGGCGCATCACCCTGCTGACGGCGCTGCTCATCGCCTGCGCCTGCGTGTGCATGAATCTGCTTTTGTATCGCACCGGCGTTACCGGCATGGATGCCCTCAACGGCTTTATGATGCAGTATCAGCCCGGCAGTGCGGATTCGTTGACCATCGAGATCCCGCAGGAGGAAATGTCCAGTCTGCTGGCGCATTTTTCGCAGGAAGTCTACGATGCAAAGGTGGTTTTTGGCCGCAAGGGCTGGTGCATCACTGCTGTGGTCACCATCCTCAGCGCGGCCATCGCTTATTTTGTCAGCGGCAGAGCTCTGAAACCGTTGCAGCAGCTTGCGCAGCAGGCGCAGCGGGTCGATCAGGACAGCATTGCTACCGTCCGTCTGGACGAAGATACCGTGCAGGAATTCGGGCAGCTGAGCCGGTCGGTGAACCGGATGCTGGATGGTCTGGCGCAGTCCTTTGAGTTGCAGCGGCAGTTTGCGGGCAATGCCGCCCACGAGCTGCGCACCCCGCTGGCTATTTTGCAGACGAAGCTGGAACTGTTTGCAGAGGAGCACCCAGCCATGGATGCCGAGACTGCCGGGCTGGTCAGCTCTCTGCGGGAGCAACTGGATCGCCTGACCGCCCTTGTGCGCACTTTATTAGAGATGAGCAATCTGCAATCGATCTCCCGTACTGACCAGATCGCCCTTGCACCGCTGGTGGAGGAAATTTTGACCGACCTGACCCCCCTTGCCCAGAAAAACAATATCTCCTTGCAGCAGGACTGCGCGGAGCTGGGCATGGTGGGCAGTGATGCGCTGATCTACCGACTGGTGTTCAATCTGGTGGAAAACGGTATCAAGTATAACCGCCTCGACGGTGCGGTGCGCGTCACTCTGCGGCGGGAAAAGCAAACTGCCGTGCTGCGCGTTGCGGATACCGGCCCGGGCATCCCCGCAGACTGCCGGGAGAGCATCTTCCAGCCCTTTTTCCGGGTGGATAAGTCCCGCAGCCGGGAGATGGGCGGCGTGGGGCTTGGCCTTGCCCTTGTGCGGGAGATCGCCGTACTGCACGGCGGCAGTGTGACTGTGGAGAGCAGCAGCGAAAACGGCACTACCTTTGTCGTCACCCTGCCGCTGGCACAGCCCTGTTGAAGCAAGCAGAGCATGGAAATCGTGCTTCCGAATAAAGGCTTCCCCCGGTCGGGGGAAGCCTTTTGCCCAGTGACGATTTGTGCAAGCATGGGAAGGGGGCTTTATTTTTGGCACACGGGGGAGTATACTGGAAACAGCAGGCCCCGGAAAATAAGAAGGACAAAGGAGATACTGAAAATGCAGGCAACCATTCACAACGAATTCCTGACCCTGACCGTGGATACCCATGGTGCCGAAGCAGTCAGCCTGAAAAATGTCGCCGGGCAGGAGATGCTCTGGCAGGCCGACCCGGCTGTCTGGAAGCGCCATGCGCCCATCCTCTTCCCGTGGACAGGCAAGCTGCCCGGCGGCACCTTCACCCATGGCGGCAAGACCTATCAGGGCGGCCAGCACGGCTTTGCGCGGGACGTGGAGCACACCCTGCTCCGCGCCGAGGGCGACACCATCGAGGTCTTTGGCAACCAGGCCTAAGACTCGCTGCTGTTGAGTGAGCTCATGCCTCCCAAATAGGGGAGGCGGGAGCTCAAGGTTTTGGGCGTATAAAATGGACACGCCCGGAACCGTGTATACGTCCGGTGTCATCGCACCCGAGGCAGAACCTCGAATCCCTGTCTGCGATGGCTAACGGATTCCTATTGAAAGGGATTGTAATGGCTGTAAAGCACCT
>OHPJ01000811.1_pt1 | contig 12000 bp, 10 predicted proteins | sample 1577701 | NCBI WGS metagenome assembly OHPJ01 (sample SAMEA3879517, study PRJEB24766) | human gut metagenome | biome: human-associated habitat; feature: feces | place: USA | collected 1985/1987 | reverse complement strand
GCATCTGGGTTTGCATCGATGATTGCTTTGTACAGTGTCTGATGATTTTTGCCAAATACAAGCCCGTGCAGATCGGCAAGGACTGCAAAAGTAACTTTGCGATGCCCGGTAAGGCCGGCACAGGGTATGCTATATGTGCTTGTTCTGAATGTTTTCATGTATATCCTCTGTTAGAAAATTTATTTGCCGAATCCGCAGGCCGGAAAAGTGCAGACATCACAGTTCAGGCAAAGTCCACCCTCACCAAGAGCTGCCAGCTCGTCGGCAGTAACAAGGTCACAGGCCAGTACACGCGGCAGCACCAGATCAAAAATCGTACGCTTAGCGTACATTACGCATCCCGGCAAGCCCAGAACAGGCACCTGCTTTTCACCGTAGTAGGACAGCAAAAACATTGCCCCCGGAAGCACCGGTGCGCCATAGGAAACAATGCGTGCGCCGGTATTTTTGATTGCCAGCGGTGTGCGGTCATCCGGGTCAACGCTCATGCCGCCGGTGCAGAGCACCATTTCCGCGCCCTTTTCCTCAATCGCAGTTTTAATCGCAGCGGTAATCTGCTCCGGTTTGTCATCCAGCACCTGCTTATATACTACCTCCACGTTGAACTCTGCCAGCTTTTCCTCCAGCACAGGCGTAAAGGTATCCTTAATGCGTCCGTGGAAAACCTCGCTGCCTGTCGCCAGTACGGCAGCCTTTTTGATTTTATACGGCAAAAGCTGCAGCAGCGGTTCATCACCGCACAGCTCACGCACACGCTGCATCTTTTCCTTTTCGATAACCAGCGGAATAATGCGTGTACCGCAGAGCTTGTCACCTTTTTTCACCGGCGTATTGCCGTGACGCGTCGCAATCATCATCTGTCCGAAGCTGTTCACCAGGCGCAGACGCGCGCCGTCCACCTTGAACAGACCGTCAGCAGCGGCGGCCAACTCAATCTTGCCCTCTTTCACAGGCGATTCATCCATCATAGTGTTTTTGCAGATGTCGCACAAAATGCGTGCGGCATCATTTTCATGAAGCATACTTTCATCAGCTTCCCACACATATAAATGCTCCTTGCCGATGGAAAGCAGCACCGGAATATCCTCCGGCTGCACCACATGTCCTTTGCGGAACACGGCATCCTTAGTAACGCCCTTGATAATCTGTGTCAGGTCATGGCAGAGAACACTGCCGACCGCATCCTCAGTACGAATTAATTTCATGCTTATCTACCTCTTATTTAGCCTGCGCAAAGCCGTAGGCGGCAAAAATCTTCATAGCCTCTTCTGTCTGCAGGAAGGCAGCAAAATCCTTGGCAGCCTCAGCCTGCGGAGCCTTCGCCAGCACGCCGATCGGATAAATTACCGGCTTCTTTAAGGAGCCTGCCGGAGCTTCGGCAACAACAGTTACCTTATTCTTCAAGAGTGCTGCATCGGTAGCGTAAACAAGGCCTGCATCGGCACTGCCTTCAGCAACCCAGTTCAAAACCTGTGTTACATTGGTGCCAAGGCTTACCTTGCCTTGAATACCGTCCCATTGACCCAGCTTGGTCAGCGCTTCCTTGGCATATTGGCCTGCAGGAACGCTTGCAGGATCGCCGATTGCAGGATGCTTAGCCTTGCTGAAATCCTCAAAGCCTTTGATTTCGCTGCCGTTTTTAGGCACAATCAGCACCAGCTTGTTTTCCAGCAGCGGCTTTACCGTGCTTTTATCCATATAGCCCTTATCGCGCAGCGCGTTCATCTGCTTGTTGGCCGCAGAAACAAATACGTCCGCTGCAAGACCGCTTTCAATCTGTGCCTGCAGCTTGCCGCTGGCATCATATACGCCCTCGATTTTGATTTCCGGGTGCTTTTGCTGATACAGCGGAATGAGCTTTTGGGTAAATACCTTTTCCATGCTGGCAGCAGCAGCCAGACGCAGTGTTTTGCCGGCCTGCGGTGCAGCAGCCTGTTTATCACCGCCGCCGCAGCCTGCCACCATGATAACTAACATTAAAGACCAAACTAAGCATAAGAGTTTTTTCATTTTAATCCCCCTGTTGTTGTTTTGTTTTATATAAGTAAACATTAAGACCGATAACAACTAAAAGGCAGATGCCTACAATTACGGCCACATACCAGCCTGCAGCCTCCCAATCGCCTGCCGCGACGGCAGAATAAACCGCGAGCGGCAGCGTGCGTGTGCGTCCTGCAATATTGCCGGCAATCATCGCCGTGGCGCCGAACTCACCCAGACCGCGGGCGAAGGCCAGCAGACCGCCGGCAATAATACCAGGCAGTGCATTCGGCAGATGAATACGCCAGAAAATGCGCCATTCCGTCATGCCCAGCGAACGCGCCGCCTCCAGCATGCCCTTATCAACCTGCGACAAGGCTCCGCGCGCACTGCGGTACATGAGCGGCAGCGAAATTACCGCTGCTGCCAGCACGGTTGCCAACCAGCTGAAGGCTATTTTTATGCCCGTCAGCTGATAAATAAGCTGGCCTAAAAAACGGTTATTGCCGAAAAAATACAGTAAAAAGAAGCCTGCTACCGTAGGTGGCAGCACCATCGGCAGCGTTATTACAGCATCCGCAAAAATCTTCAGGCTTTGGCTCTGCAACCGTTCCACCCACCAGGCAATAATTACGCCGATAAAGAAAACTATTGTGATTGTTGCTGCCGCAGTGTGTAATGAAATCCATAGCGGTGACCAGTCAATTGCGCTCATTTTCTCGCACAGTCATGGGCGCTGCCCTTCAGAATACGCAGTCCATGCTCCAGCTGCGGCAGAACGATTGCCAGCGCTTCCTCCACTGCCTTGGTACTTCCCGGCAGATTCACAATCAGCGTCTGTCCGCGTACAACACTAACGCCGCGGCTCAGCATTGCCCGCCGCGTAATCTTGAGTGATTCCGCACGGATGGCCTCCGCAATACCGGGCACATTGCGTGTCGCCACTGCCATTGTTGCCTCCGGTGTGACATCACGCAGCGAGAGGCCCGTGCCGCCTGTGGTGATAATCAGATCAACCTGTCTGCTGTCCGCCAGACGCACCAGCTCGCGTTCGATTTTCTTTTGAGCGTCGGGAAGCAAAACCTGCTCCACAATTTCGTAGCCTGCCTCCGCCAACAGCTGTGCTGCCCGCGGGCCGCTGGTATCGACACGCTCACCCGCTGCACCCTTATCAGAAAGCGTCATTACCGCCGCACGCAAGGGTGCGTCGACAGCAGGCAGCGTCACCTCCAGCTCCATGCCGCTGCGCAGGACGCCGCCATGCTCTACCGTAGCAAAAACGCCCTCACGCGGCATAATGCAGTCGCCCACACGCGCATAAATCGTGCAATGGCTGTGGCATTCCTTGCCAATCTGCGTCAGCTTCATCACTACTTCACCGCTGCGCATAATGCTGCCTACCGGCAGCTTTTTGAAGTCTATACCGCTTACGAGAACATTTTCACCGAAAGCACCGATAGCGGCATCACCGCCGCGTGCATTAAACTTATCCACCTTTTCCGCACTCAGCAAACTCACCTGACGGTGCCATTTCCCGGCGTGAGCATCACCCTCGATGCCGAAATTTTCTTTGAGGACAATCTCCTTAACAGGATGCTTTTCTGTACCCTTCTTTTCGCTGATACAAACAGCCTTGATTAAACCCTTTATGCTTGCTTCCATACAAAATCACCGCTCTTTCCGCCTGCTTTGCTCAGCAGATGCACATCTGTAATCACCATCGCCTTGTCAACAGCCTTACACATATCGTAAATTGTCAGCAAGGCAATCTGCACGCCTGTCAGCGCCTCCATCTCCACGCCTGTCTTGCCCGTAGTTTTTACCAGGCATTGCGCCTGTACGGCATAGCTGCCGTTTTCCGCCAGCAGCTCAAATTCTACCGTGCACTTCGTCAGCTGCAGCAGATGGCACAGCGGAATCAGCTCGCTGGTGCGCTTGGCCGCCATAATTCCAGCGACGCGCGCCACACCCAGCACATCACCCTTGGCCATACTGCCGGCAGCAATTTTTTCATATATTTCTCTGCTTACGCAGATTTTTCCCTGCGCCACGGCAACCCTCGCAGTGTCAGCCTTATCGCTGACATCCACCATCAGAGCATTGCCCGCAGCGTCAAAATGTGTAAATTCACTCATTGTCTGCTCCTTCAAAGCCTGTATTTATCCGCCAATCTGGCTCATATTAAAGCGCGCTGCTTTTACATCAAAGCTGTGTCCCGCAGGCTTGGCGTAAATAATCTTCTGCATGGCCTGCAGCAAATCAGCATCACTTGCGCCGTCACGCAGCAAGCGCTTGAGGTTCATGCCCTCGTTACAGTAAAGACAGGGCTTCAGCATGCCCACGGAGGTAAGGCGTACCCTGTTGCAGACAGCGCAGAATTTATTATAGCCGCCGATGCGCCAATAACTTGCGGGACCGTTGCCGTAACGCTGCGCGTCACGCTGCAGCTGTAAGCCTGCCTGCTCCAACAGACTGCGAATTTCACTGCCGCTTAGGCCTTGCAGATTAGTGTTGCAGTCCAACGGCATCAGCTCGATAAAGCGCAACGGCGCATTATAGCTGTGCGCCAACTTCAACAGCTGCATAATATCGGCCAGGCCATTTTCTGCTAAGGGCACACAGTTCAGCTTAAACGGAATCCCTGCAGACTGCAGCTCCTGCAATGATTTCAGAACGCTGTCAAGGCTGCCGCCGGTAAGCTCTGTATAATACGCTGCATCCAGCGTATCAAGGCTCACATTGATGCTGTCTACACCCGCTGCAATAAGCGCTGGCAGCTGCTGCGAAAGCAGTGTGCCGTTCGTCGTCAGCGTTACCTGCTCCACGCCTTCCGTTTGCTTCAGGCTGGCGATAAAATCGCTGCAGCCCTTGCGCAGCAAAGGCTCGCCGCCGGTGATTTTGAATTTGCGGATGCCAAGCTGCAGCGCAGCGCGGCAAATACGCAAAAGCTCCTCATAGCGCAATATTTCGTTATGCGGCACATGCTCGCTTATCTCCGGCTGACAGTAGCGGCAATGCAGATTGCAGCGGTCGGTAAGGGAGATGCGCAGGTAATCTATTTTGCGGTTGTATTGGTCGTACATGATTGTAGTCCTTTTTTACGTGAATTGAAATTAGTTTACAAAGCGTGAACAAAGAGTATCCCAACCCTTCCGTCTGCTCGCTATGCTCGCATCCGCCTCCCCTTTCAGGGGAGATATAAAGGTGTTGAGAAGTTCTAGATTTCGTTTCTCGCTAACTTTATATGCTCCCTGAAAGGGAGCTGGCATCGCCGTAGGCGATGACTGAGGGTTGTGTACACGATATATTAATTGCTCAGTTTAATCTTTGGTGATACCTTTCTTGCCTGCCCCCTCGGGGAAGGTGCCGAGCGTAGCGAGGCGGAAGGGGGCGTATGGCGTCGCAATTAACGTATCGCGCTGCAATGAAAAATTTTGTTGTACGTTCACTAATACATATATTTTTAAGAGGTCTATTAAGATGAGTTATATTACAGATACATTTGATGTAATTGTCGTTGGCGCCGGCCACGCAGGCGTGGAGGCGGCGCTGGCTGCTGCCCGCCTGGGCGGCAAGACGCTGCTGGCGACGCTGTCGCTGGATAATGTGGCGCTGATGCCGTGTAACCCGTCTATCGGCGGTCCGGCAAAGGGCCATCTGGTGCGTGAGCTGGATGCTTTAGGCGGCCAGATGGGTATCAGTGCGGATTTGGCGTGTATCCAGATGCGTCTATTGAATACCGGTAAGGGCTATGCTGTACATGCTCTGCGCGGTCAGGAGGATAAGCCTTTTTATCACACGCTGATGAAAAAGATTGTTGAAGATCAGGAGAATCTGGAGCTGAAGCAGCTGATGATTGATAAGCTGCTGGTGGAAAACGGTGCGGTTGTTGGCGTAGAGGCCGAAACCGGCGAGGTTTTCGAGGCTAAGTGCGTTATCCTGGCTACCGGTACTTATCTGCGCGGCCGTATTGTTTACGGTCAGGTTAATTATGAATGCGGTCCGAACGGTCTGCGCAGTGCGCAGAAGCTGTCTGCTTCGCTGCTGGAGAACGGCGTGGAGCTGATGCGCTTCAAGACCGGTACGCCGGCGCGTATTGATGCCCGCAGTCTTGATTACAGCAAGATGGAGCCGCAGTACGGCGATGAGGAGGTGCGCAACTTCTCCTTTATCAGCGATATCAAAACACGTGAGCAGGTTCCCTGCTATCTGACTTATACGAATGAGGCTACACATAAAATTATCCGCGATAATCTGCATTTATCCGGTATGTATAACGGTATGATTGAGGGTGTCGGCCCGCGTTATTGCCCGTCTATCGAATCTAAGATTGTGCGCTTTGCCAATAAGGAGCGTCATCAGCTGTTTATCGAGCCGGAGGGACGCAGTACCAATGAAATGTATGTACAGGGTATGAGCTCTTCTTTGCCGGCGCACATTCAGCTGCAGTTTATGCAGACTATTCCCGGTCTGGAGCACTGCAAGATGATGCGTGCGGGCTATGCCATCGATTATGACTGCCTTGACCCGTTGCAGCTGCGTCCGTCGCTGGAGCATAAGGCTATCAGCGGCTTGTTCAGTGCCGGTCAGTCCAACGGTACTAGCGGCTACGAGGAGGCTGCTGCCCAAGGTCTGATGGCAGGTATCAACGCAATGATGAAGATTAACGGACGCGAGCCGTTGGTGCTGCGCCGTGATGAGGCGTATATTGGCGTGCTGATTGATGACCTTGTTACCAAGGGTACGTCCGAGCCTTACAGAATGATGACCTCGCGTGCGGAATATCGCTTACTGCTGCGTCAGGATAATGCGGATTTGCGTTTGACGGAAAAGGGCAGAGCCATCGGTCTGGTTGATGATAAACGCTATGGTATTTTCACCGAAAAGCGTACTGCTTTGGAGCGTACGGTGAGCGAGCTGGGCAAGCAGAATATTTCTCCCAGTGCGGAAAACAATGCTAAGCTGGAGGCTATGGGTACGGCGCCGCTGCGCAGCGGCAGCAGTCTTTTGGATTTGCTGCGCCGCAAGGAGGTTACCTACAGCAAGCTGCAGCAGGCATTTGACTTGCCGGAGCTGGCACCGCAGGTAGCGGAGCAGGCAGAGATTTTCGCCAAGTATGAGGGCTATATTACGAAACAGCGTCAGGAGGTAGAGCGCTTTATGAAGCTGGAAAACAAGCGCCTGCCTGATGATATAGATTATCGTGCGATTAAGGAGCTTTCCAGCGAGGCTGCTGAAAAACTGGACAAGGTACGTCCGGCGAATATCGGTCAGGCATCGCGTATCAGCGGTGTTTCTCCTGCTGATATCAGCGTGCTGATGATTGCGTTGGAGCTGAAGCGCCGAAAGGAGCAGGAAGAATGACCTTTGCAGAAATTTTAGCCGAAAAGGGTGCGGAGGCCGGTTTGAGCTTTACGCCGTTGCAGCTGGAGCAGTTCAGCCGTTATTACGAGCTGCTGGTGGAAACCAATAAGGTGATGAACCTTACCGCGATTACCGAGCCGGAGGAGGTTGCCGTAAAGCATATGGTAGACAGCCTGCTGGCCTACGAGGCGGAGATGGCCGGCAAAACCTTGGCAGACGTGGGCACGGGCGCCGGTTTTCCCGGTGTGCCGCTGAAAATCTACTGCCCCGAGCTGAAGGTAACTTTGATTGATTCCTTGGGCAAGCGCCTGCGCTTTTTGCAGCAGGTGATTGAGGAGCTGGGGCTGAAGGGCATCCGCTGCGAGCATTTGCGTGCTGAAGATGCGGGCCGTGATAAAAAGCATCGCGAAAAATATGATTATGTAACGGCACGCGCTGTGGCACGTTTGAGCGTGTTGAGCGAATACTGCCTGCCGCTGGCCAAGAAGGGCGGTCAGTTTATCGCTTTGAAGGGCAGCAAGTTTGCTGAGGAAATTACTGAGGGTGAGGCCGCGGTAAAAATCCTCGGCGGCAAAATTCTCAGTGCGGAGCCTGTAAAATTACCCGGTCTGGACGATGGACGTGCTATAATAAAGATAGCTAAAATCAAAAGCACACCGGCACAATACCCGCGTAAGGCAGGTACGCCGGAAAAACAGCCCTTAGGCGCTAAATAGGGGGAAAGTATATGTTAGTAGATGATGGATTTTCGGTATTGGATACAGATTGCGGTATTATCGGCGAGCGTAAGGCCGTTAATGAGGTGAAGGTAGTCAAGGTTCCCATCGGGCAGATTTTCCCCAACCCTTATCAGCCGCGCAAAAGCTTTGACGAGGCAGCCTTAGAAGAGCTGTCTGCTTCCATCGCCCAATACGGCGTGCTGCAGCCTCTTTTGGTATCGCCGACGGAGGACGGCCGTTATCTGCTGATTGCCGGCGAGCGCCGTCTGCGTGCTTCCCGTATGGCTAAGCTGACGGAGGTACCGGTTATTATCAGCGATTATACTACGCAGCAGATTGCGGAAATTGCGTTGATTGAAAACCTGCAGCGTGAGGATCTGCATTTTCTGGAGGAGGCTGAAGGCTACGAACAGCTGATGGAGCAGTTCCATCTGACGCAGGAGGCTATGGCTGCGCGTGTAGGCAAAAAACAGTCTACTATCGCCAACAAGCTGCGTTTGCTGCGTCTGTCGCCTGCTGTACGCAAGGTGCTGGTGGATGCCGGTCTGAGCGAGCGTCATGCGCGCGCACTGCTGAAGCTGGATGATGATGCCAAGCGTCTGGAGGTGCTGGAGGTTGTTGTTGCCAAGAATTACAGCGTGCGCCAGACCGAGGAATATATCAACAAGCTGTTGGAGGACAACCAGCAGGAAAAACGCCGCCGTATGGTGATTGTCAACGATGTCCGCATTTACCTGAACAGTATTAAGCAGGTTGTCAACGCTATTAAGGATGTCGGCATTCCGGTTAATATGGAGCAGACGGTGGAAGGCGATGAGGTTATCGTCAGCGTCCGCATCAAGAACCAGAAGAAGCCGAAGGGCGGCAACAGCAAGCCGTTGTTCTGAAAATGATAAAGCAGGAAGCTTCCTGCAGCAACGATAAAAGCAGAGAGCTGTGTTTCACGTGAAACACAGCTCTCTGCTTTTTTGTACAAGGAGGTGGCTGATTATGCTCCGGCTGTTGCCGGATTTTTACCAGAATTTAAGCATCTGGAAAAGACTCTTTTTGAAGCCCTTTTCCGGCGGAATTACCTCATGCAGGAATTTGGGCTTAACATAGCGCACAATCATCGGCGGCGTGCGCATAGTAGTTTCGGCAAAGCGCGGCAGCTTGCTGTTGGCGGGCAGCTGCAGGCTGCGCACCTTGTCCTTGCTGTTGACGAAGCGGGCGCTGGCAGCGCCGGTCTGGCCGTTGACTACGATAACGAAGCGTTCGCCGGCGCTGTTGTCGGTATAGTCAACATAATAAATCGGCAACATGATGTCAGCTGAATGCTTGCGGAGATTGCGTGCCCATTTTTCAATCTTAACATTTTTTAAGCCGTAATTTTCGCTGAGCCTGTTGCAAAGCTGCTCATTAATCATGCGGTCAAGATATTTTTGCACCGGGAAAAGGTTGCTGCGGGTGGTGATATGCACGTCGCCCTCCAAAAATACCGGGTCGAAGGGGGCGAACTCATCAAAGTTCCAGGGAGCAACCATATCGATGGCGTTTTCGTCAAAGACGTAGGTTTGCGGATATACCCAGTTCAAAACCTCCTGATAAATTTCGCAGTTACCCTTGTTGGTGGAGATTTGCGCCTTGACGCGTAAATCTGCCAGCGTGTAGGGAGTATAGAAGGCGGTAAATTTTTCCTTGATGGCCTTTTCCGCACCCTTGAAGGACATAGGCTCGCGGCGCATCAGCAGCTGCGCTCTGCCAAAGGCCTGCTCCTTAGTGAGCTTGAAGGGCAGGGCGATGGAGGGGTAGCTGCGGGAGCCTGCGCCGATGAGCTGGTCCTTGTTGTAGCCGCCGGCCTTCAGCTCCTCCTGTGTCAGTCGGTGACCGCAGTATTCGCAGGTAAAGATAGTCTGCGTGGATTCTCCGGTAACATCGGCACCGCAGAGCGGGCAGGGCAGCTTGATGGTGTGGCTTTCTTCGTAAACCTTGGTGCTGAGGGCGCTGAAAACGCCCAGCTTATCTTCGATGCTTTGGGTGTTGTTTTTGAGCATCTCCGGCAAGGGCTCCATAAAGTATACGTGGCCCAGCTTCACCAGTCCGTTGACAACTTCTAAAGGCTTATGGCGATACTTGATTTCGCTATCAAGAATATTTTCGCTGTTCGGCCAAGGCTCCTTGTTGCCGCAGAAGGAGCAGATGAAGCTGGTGCTGGCAGCGTCGGAATACATGGTGCCGCCGCATTTTTCGCATTGTATAGCACAACATTCGTCGTTTTCTTTAAACATAGGAACATCTCCCTTCCTTATCTTGCCTTCATTATAGCGCAAAAAGAGTGTCAGCGCCCCACCCGAAAGGGGAAATTTGGGTAGGATGGAGAGTTTTTTTGCAATAACAGCGAATATTCTAAATTATAAAAAATATTGCTTGATTTTCGAAAGCAGGTAATATATAATTAAAACAATGTGGAAAAAAGTATCGGCAGTTATACGTTGCCCATGGGGACAGCGCCTTTGCATTTAAAGAAGGGACGATATAAATGTGCTTAGGATACTTAATGCCTCTAGGTTATGCAAGAAATCGTGTGTTCATTATAGGCTTCTATGAACCAAGATGTTTAGGCTAAAGTAGGAGTTAATGTTGTACAGAGTCTCACCCGTAGTTGTTGGAGAACGTGAGGAACCTGTATAGCTTCTGAAATAGTAGCGTTTACATCCCTGCATTTATGTGCAAGGGTGTAATATGTCCAAAATTAAAGCACCCTTGCCAAAGATTAATGGAAGGAGTGCATTTTTTATGCCAAAAAACGAAACAGACAATTTTATTACTAAGTGTAAGCAGATTTTTACGCCGGAGGTTAATGCAACGGAGCTTTGTCAAAAATATAAGCTTAAGGCTGATGGCATCTATCTTTTGCATCGTGATAAACAGGGAAGTGTTTTTCAGGAACAGATGATTACGCATAAGCCTTTGCTGATAACAGGCTTTTTTCATGAAGCTGAGGCCGATATTACTTACGTGCAGTTGGAGCTTTATCATGCGCAGGCGTGGCATAAGCTGCCATTGAAAACATTGGAGGAGATTTCGCGTACCAATCCGATTATTACGCTTGCCAATAATAATGTTGATATCAATATCAGCAATGCCAGACAGGTGATTGATTATCTGAGCTGTCTGCGCAGCTGCCTGCAGGAGGCTTTACCCCAGCAAAGGCTGTGCAAATATCTTGGTTGGGAGCAGGATAAATTCTACCTGCCGGGGCGTGGCATAGATGATACTGTTTTTATGCTGTCGGACGGTGAGCTTTATCAGGCAGTTGCGCAGGCTAAAGGTGATTGGGAAAAATGGCTGTCAACCTATGGCAAGCTGTGTGACAGCAGTATGGTTGCCCGCTTTATTATAAGTTGTGCTTTGGCTGCGCCGCTTTTGGAGCGTGTTGGCTTCAAGGGCAGTCCTTTGGTGCTGCTTTATGGCAAAAAGGGCAGCGGCAAAAGCACGCTGATGCGTTTTGCAGCCTCCGTTTGGGGCAACGATAATTTTATGTATCCCTGCAATGGTACGCTGAACGGCTTTGAGCTGCGGGCCAAGCTGTTGAGCGGTCTGCCGTTTTTTCTGGATGATGTGCAGCTGATGCGCAGCAGACCGGATTTTAATGAATTTATGCAGTCCTTTATCTATATGCTTTTCAATGGCTATGGCAAGCAGCGGGCAACGAAGGAGCTTGGCTCGGCGATGCTTAACCGTTGGCAGACGCTGAATATTTTAAGCAGCGAAACAACATTGGTTACACCGGAATTTTACGGCGGTGCCGCAAGGCGTATTCTGGAGCTGCATTTGCCGGAGGCCTTGGAGCGTGAGCTTATCGGCGAGTGCAACAAAACGAGTGCGCATTGCTATGGATTGGCAGGACGCAGAATGCTGGATTTGCTGGAGGCGTATCCGTCACAAGTGTGGCAGG
>OHPJ01000802.1_pt1 | contig 12066 bp, 7 predicted proteins | sample 1577701 | NCBI WGS metagenome assembly OHPJ01 (sample SAMEA3879517, study PRJEB24766) | human gut metagenome | biome: human-associated habitat; feature: feces | place: USA | collected 1985/1987 | reverse complement strand
AAAGCGGCGGCAGACGTAAGTCATGCAGCCCAGCGCGAACGGGATATCGAACACCCGGGCGCACCGCAGCAGATAGAGCGGGTAGCACTCTACATAAAAGGGGAGAATGGGCAGCAGGGCCCACACCCGGAACCCTGTTGTGATGGCGCAGGGAAAGAGCAGCAGCCCGGCGGCCAGGCCCAGCTTGTGCGAAAGCATCGACTGCGTTCGGGCCGCAGCTTCACCTTCCTGCAAGGCTGCCTGAAACTGTGCCTGATACAATTCCAGCCGTCTGCACTCCTGCTCCGCTTCCAACCGTCCCAGGCCTGAAAAACATTCTGAGAAGCGGGTGCGTTCTTCTAAGGTCAGGGAGGGAAAGGGCTCCAGCGTTTGTAACGAAACCGTTTCTGGTGGAAGCTGCCCATCCTGTATCAACTTCCGGCAGAGAAGATTCAGGTCACTGCGGCGGAAGCCGATTTCCTGATGCAGCGTTTCCAGCAGATCCAGCGTTTTGCGCAGGGCTTCCAGATGCGCCTGCGCCTGCTGATGAAAGCAGTCACCTGCGCACCAGCCGCAGACGACAAAACAGCAGACACTCAACCAGTGCAGAGGGCTCATAGAAACCGCACCTCCCCGATGCAGCCGGGTGCTTGTCTGCCGGTCAGCCAGACGAGTACCCGCACCGCGCCGCGCTCCATCAGATATTTTACCTGTGGGCGCATGGTCGCATCTTCGGGTGTGGCAGCATGAAGGGTGGCGATAAAATCCACCCCGCTGAACAGGCCCTGCTCCAGCGCTGTGACCTCATCCAGACCTCCCAGCTCATCCAGCAGGATCACCTGTGGCGAAAGGGTGCGCAATGCCATCTGCACTGCTTGTCCCTTGGGGAGCCCGGCAAGAACATCCAGCGCCTCGCCGTGTATATTCCCGGCAAAGAGCTCCCGCCGTTCATCAATGACCGAAAGGATCTTCTGCTGCCGGACGAGCTCCCGGGCAATACTGCGCAGCAGGGTGGTCTTGCCGCTGCCCGGCTCTCCAACAAGAAGCATCCCGATGAAATGCCCTTGCAGCGCGGTGGTCAGTTCCGGGGGAAGCGGAACGGTCTTTTCCCGGGCAATGCGCAGGTTGACAGAGGTAAGCTCCTGCAGAACCGTGCCCTGTTCCGGGTTTTGCAAAAAACGCCCGCCAAGCCCTGCCCGACATCCATTTTCCAGTGTGACATAGCCCTGTGCAATCTCTGTCTGATGGGTATGGACTGAACCGCCGCAGAGGGTGAACAGGATCTCTTCCATCTGCAACGGGGTCAGCTGCATCGTTTGCAGTGCGTTCAGTTCAGGTGCCAGCTGTGTCGGTGTGCAGCTGCACCCCTGCACCGTAAACTGTGGAGCACAGCCCAGCCGGAGCCGCAGCTCATGTACAGTCTCTGCGTCTTTTGACGGGAGCTGCCCCAGCGGCCTTGCCAGCCATTGGGGCAGTGTCTGCACCATCTGATAATACTCGTCCATCTTCTGTTCTCCTTCCGTGTCCTTTGCCATCAGTGTATGCACCGGCCCGGAGGTTAGAACCCGCAGGACGCAGAAAAGCCCGCACAGCATCCAAACTGTACGGGCTTTTTAGAACAGGTTTTCTGATTATTGCTGGGACTTATCCTCTGCGATCATAGCAAGGAACTCTGCCTCGGTCAGCACAGGCACACCCAGTGCCTGTGCCTTGGTCAGCTTGGAACCTGCGGCGGCACCAGCCACCACATAAGCTGTTTTTTTGGAAACAGAACCGCTTGCTTTGCCGCCATTCTTTACGATAAGTGCCTCAGCTTCACTGCGGGAGAGTGTTTCCAGTGTTCCGGTCACAACCAGCGTTTTCCCGGCGAGCTTATCGCCCTTTGGCTCCCCTTTCCATTGCATGTTCACACCGGCATCAGCCAGACGGTGCACCAGATCGGTAGTTCCATCCTTGGCAAAGAATTCAGTCACGCTCTGGGCCATCACGCCGCCAAAGCCATCAATCTCGCCGATCTGCTCCTCGGTTGCTTCCCGGATGGCCTGCAGAGAGCCAAAATGCTCTGCCAGCAATGCGGCGGCTTTATCGCCGATGTTGCGAATTCCAAACGCAAACACCAGCTTATCCAGATTGTTCTGCTTGGAAGCTTCGATCGCCTGCAGAAGATTGTTTGCGCTCTTTTCCTTGAACTTTTCCAGTGTGAGCAGCTGCTCTATTGTCAAATCATAGAGATCTGCCGCAGAGTGTACCAGCCCTTTATCCACAAGCTGCGTGGCGACCATGGTGCCCAGACCGTCGATGTCCATGGCATCCCGGGATGCAAAGTGGATGATATTGCGGAGTGCCTGTGCAGGGCATTCCGGGTTGACACAGCGCAATGCGGCTTCATCTTCCAGGTGCACTGCCGGGGCACCGCAGGAGGGGCAGAATTCCGGCATTTGGTAAGGCTGAGCATCCGGTTCATGGCGGGTCACACCGATGACCTCCGGAATGATATCACCCGCTTTGCGCACCTGAATGGTATCTCCGATACACAGACCCAGTTGACGGATAAAATCTTCATTGTGAAGGGTGGCACGGGAAACTGTGGTGCCTGCCAGAAACACCGGGTCAAAGCAGGCAGTGGGAGTCAAAACGCCGGTGCGTCCCACGCCGACTTCAATACTGCGCAATGTAGTCTCTTTGACTTCGGGCGGATACTTGAACGCAATGGCCCAGCGCGGGAATTTGTTGGTGGACCCCAGCAGTTCCCGCTGTGCAAAGTTGTTCACCTTGATCACAGCACCGTCCATATCAAAATCCAGTGCGGCACGGTTCTGGCCGATCTGCTCGATCTCTGCAATGGCATCCTCGATATCGTGCACGATATGATAACGCGGGGAGACTGACAGGCCCAGACTCTTGAGGTAGTCTAGGCTTTCGGCGTGGCTGGTCAGCTCCTTACCCCGCACCTGCTGAACATTGAATACGAAGATGGACAGCCCCCGGCTGCCGGTGATCTTGGAATCTTTCTGGCGCAGAGACCCTGCGGCAGCATTGCGCGGATTTTTGAACGGTGCCGCACCCTGTAATTCCTGTTCCGCACAGAGGTGTTGGAAGGCATCGTGCGGCATGTAGACCTCGCCGCGCACTTCCAGATATTCCGGGGCATTTTTCAAAGTCTTTGGAATGCGCTTGATGGCCTTGACATTGGCTGTCACATCTTCACCCACCACGCCGTCACCGCGGGTGGAAGCACGCACTAGCACACCGTTTTCATATTCCAGGCTGCAGGAAAGGCCGTCGATCTTGATCTCGACGACATATTCTGGCTCGATTCCAGCTTCCCGTACCCGGCGGTCAAAATCACGCAGTTCGTCGTAGGAAAACGCATCCAGAAGGCTTTCCATCTTCACAGCATGCGTCACCTTGGCAAAGCGCCCGCTGGGGGTGCCGCCCACTTTCTGGGTCGGAGAATTCGCAGTGACCAGCTGCGGAAATTCTGCCTCCAGTGCTTTCAGCTCCCGGGTCAAAGCGTCATATTCAAAATCCTCCAGCTCCGGGGCATCCTGATCATAGTATAAACGGTTGTTCCTTTCAATGATCACGCGCAGCTCTTCTGCGCGTTTGCGTGCCTGTTCCAGTTCCACGTTCGTTTACTCTCCTTTTCCCAATACCAATACGGTAATTATACCATATTTCAAAAGCAAAATACAGCCAAAAGTGCTTCCGGTGACTCGGGAGTGGACGTGCCGAATCCTGACAAGGCAGTCGCTTTATTTTGCCCAGGTGGGTTCCTCCGTGCCATCATAATCGAACAGGCCATCATTTTTCTCTTCCATGGCCTTGATCATGTGGTAGGTATACTCGTTATACGGCGTGGGAATCCCAAGCTCCTTTCCCATCCGCATCAGAGCACCCGAAAACATATCGATCTCTGTGTGCCGTCCGGCATCCAGATCCTGCAGAGTGGAATAACGGGCCGTGGCAGGAACAGCGCATCCGTGGCTGACGGCATCTGCAATGCGCAGATCAATGCCCCGTGCAGTTGCAATGGCTTCCAGTTCCCGGCGCAGGCCATCGCTGATGGCTTTCATGTGGACGCTGTCACGGTAGCAGCCCACACCGGCTCCCAGAATCGCCTGCGGCAGATTGTTGCAGACGTTCAGGCGGAACTTGCACCAGATTTCTTCATTAATGCAATCCGTATGACGGATATGGATATCGGCGCTGCGCATAAGTGCTTCAATTGCCAGCACACGCTCGCTTTCAAAGGGAGCCTGCGCTTCGCCGAAAACAATACCGATAGTCTTTTCCGGGTTGAAACGCACGCCGTTGCCCTCGTGACGCGACGCAATCTTAATCAGAGCAGGCAGAATCTGCTTGCTGTCGACAACGCCGGCAATAATCTCCTCGCTGTCCACACCGTTCATCAGGCTCATGACAGTAGTATTGGGGCCTACTGCCTCGCGGATGCTTGCCAACGCGCCGGGCAGAGCGCCGTATTTTAAAGCGATAATCAAAAGATCTACGCCCTTGGCCTCTTGCGGGCTCCACACCTGCGGATGATAGGTAACGTTATTGATGGTGCAGCCCTCGTCACGCAAACGCGCAGCACGGCTGCCCTCGGCGATAATGCCGAATCTGATATCGGGGAGCTTGCTCAGTCCCCAGATTATATAAGAGCCAACGGCTCCTGCTCCCAAAAGAGCGACAGATTTTATATCCATGCTTATCACTCCTTATTGCTTGCGAAGAAGCGTTGCAGGCCGGAGCGGAATTTATTCCGCTGAGGTTGTAACGCTCATTGCAGTAAAGCTAATTATACACTATATATTATAGCATATCGGGACGCATAAAAAAACAGCAGCGAAGTGCAAGGCACGAGCTGCTGTGAAGAACGGTTGAAATTATATTAAAATGGAAGGAAAGTGTTACGCTGTCAGCTTGGAGGCAAGCTTTTTATATCTCTCATTCAAGCAACCATTTTATCAGGTTTTTCTTTTGTATTCCATTATAATTAGCTTCGCCAAAAAGCTCGTCAAGTGTCAAAAGATATTTTGGATAATTATCCTGTACGCTTTGTAGCGGTGCCAACTCTCTTGCTAATGTATCAGGGTTTAACGTAGTGGCAGATATCTGGTAATATTCTGTCTGGTTGTTTTTAATGGCTACAAAGTCAACCTCACCTTTATCAATATCTCCTACATATACCTCATAACCACGTCGCAACAACTCCAGATAGGCAAGATTTTCTATGATATGACCTATATCGCTTTCTTTATTACGTATCAGGATATTGCGCATACCAATATCGACAATATAATATTTAGGCAGATTGGTAAGTAGTTGCTTTCCTTTGATGTTAAAGCGCGGAGCTTTATATAAAAACAAAGCATCTACCAACCCCTGCAAATACTTCTCAACAGTCTTGTTGTCTATACTCTTGCCACCGGATTTTAAGGTATTCGCAATTTTGTTTATAGAAACAATATTACCGATATTATCAGCGATAAATTTTGTTACCTTATCTAATGCGTTCACATCAGTAATCTTCAGACGTTTTACTATATCATTGAGAATAATTGTATTATATACATCACGCAGATAATTATAAGCATCACTGTCAAAGCTATTGTAACGTGCCAGAAAAGGAAAGGAACCATAATTCAGGTATAAATTAAACTTTTCCTGTATGCTTATGTCAACATTTTCCGGAGCAAAAGAAGATACAAATTCTTTAAATGACAGCGGCAGCATCTTTAGTTCAACGTATCTGCCGGAAAGAACGGTTGCCAGCTCTCCGGACATAAAATAAGCGTTGGAACCTGTAAGATATATATCGCAATTATCTTTAATGAACAGGCTGTCGACAGCTTTTTGATATTCCGTGCAATGCTGTACCTCATCTAAAAAAATATAGTTTTTGCAGTCCTGCTGCAGGCGGTCATTTATATATTGATACAAAGTATGATAATCACGTAAGGCTTCAAATTCCATTGCTTCAAAGTTGATGCTGATAATTTGTTTTTCATCTACCCCCTGCTTAAGCAAGTTCTGTTTAAACAGCGTAAACATGGTTGATTTTCCGCAACGGCGTACACCGGATACTACTTTTATGATTTGTTTATCCTGCCAGCGACATAACCAGTCAAGATATTCTTTTCTTGGAATAAGCTGCATAGTTATCACCTCTTACTTATATTGTAAAGCAAACCTGTTATAAACGCAAGAAAACTTGGAACGCATTCCAAGTTTTCTCCATTTTCCCTAAAAGTTTGGAATGGAATCCAAACTTTAGCATTTTTTATATAAAATTAGGATTTTATTCCTGATTTTGAACATAGAAAAAACGGTATACCTTCGCATGCCGGAAAATAAAAAGCACCCACGTTAGTGAGTGCTCGGTTTTAGTGTTTTACTCCTCATAGTCTTCGTCTTCTTCGTAAGCAGCCTGCTCTCTGCAATCTGCGTAAATAGTATCTTTGTTAGCGTTCACTAAATCCATTATTTTTTTCTTTTCTTCTTCGGAAACGATAATATTGTTTTTCTTCATGTAGTCAATACCGTGAAAAAAGAACATTTAAAAGAATTACGAACAAGCGCTAGTAACAGCAAAGCGACCCGATTAAGAGAGCTTTTTGGTAAAACTTTTTCTCCCGAAAAAGTTTTTGTTTTGCCGCGCTTTCCAAAAAGCGCGAACCTTTCTTGCCAACTTCTTTCAGTTATGAAAGAAGCTGAATAAACATCACAAAAAAATAAAAAGAGCCCCCAAGAATAACAATTACGTTATTCTCAGAGACTCTGAAAATGTAAGCGTTATTTAGTACTACTAAATAATGTCATTGCTGACATGCACTGCTTATTTTTTTGTCCGCGCTACAGTCTGCGGGAACTGCCTGCTGCAGGACAGCTGTAACTGCGGTGGTCGCGGTTAGTAATTAGTGGTTAGTGGCCAGTAATACTAAAGCTCGCGACAGATTTTATTTTCCCCCTCTTTTTGCTCCCTGTTCGGTCGCAACGGGGATTCGTTCCACCATTTCACTTTCTCGCTTCGCTATTGCTCGCGATAAAGTGGGTGTCACTTCGCTACGATGTTTACCAGACGGCCGGGTACGCAGATAACCTTGCGTACTGTTGCATCGCCGATGTGAGCCTGAACGTTAGCGTCAGCCATAGCAATTTTCTCCAGCTCTTCTTTGGTAGCTTCAGCCGGAACAGTCAGACGACCGCGAACCTTGCCGTTAACCTGCAGAACGATTTCTACATTGTCAACCTTCAGGGCTTCTTCATCGCACTCAGGCCAGCTTTGTTCATGTACGCTGCTGTTGGCATCAATAGCACCGCGCCACAGCTCTTCGGTGATATGCGGAACAAACGGGCTCATCATCTTGATGAGGTCGGAAATTGCTTCGTAAATCAGACCTGAATTCGGCTCTTTGGCAGCTTCTTTATAAGCATAGAGAGCGTTAACCAGTTCCATCATAGTGGAAATAGCAGTGTTGAAGTTGAAGCGGGTTTCGATATCGTTGGTAACCTTCTTAATGCTGCTATGCAGTACACGGCGCAGGTCCTTATCTGCTTCGCTCAGGTTGCTGTGATCGTATTCGGTAACCTTTTGTGCCAGAACAGCTTCAAATGCTTGTACGATACGCCAGATACGGTTCAGGAAGCGGAAGGAGCCTTCAACGCCCTGGTCGCTCCATTCCAGCTCTCTTTCAGGCGGAGCAGCAAAGAGGATGAACAGACGCGCAGTATCTGCACCATATTTGGAAAGGATTTCTTCCGGAGAAACAACGTTGCCCAGAGATTTACTCATCTTAGCACCGTCTTTGATTACCATGCCCTGAGTCAGCAGGTTGCTGAACGGTTCATCATAATCAACCAGGCCTGCGTCACGCAGAACCTTTACAAAGAAGCGGGAATACAGCAGATGCAGAATAGCATGCTCAATACCGCCGATATATTGGTCTACAGGACCCCAATAGTTATTGAGTTCCTTGTCAAACGGCATCTTGTCGTTGTGTGCGTCGGTATAACGCAGATAGTACCAGGAGGAGCACAGGAAGGTGTCCATGGTATCGGTTTCACGGGTTGCGTCAGCACCGCATTTCGGGCATTTGCAGTGAACGAATTCTTCGGAGGTTGCCAGCGGAGATTTAGCACCGGCAGTGAAGCTTACGTCCTCAGGCAGGCGAACCGGCAGCTGGTCTTCCGGAACCAGAACCTCGCCGCAATGCGGGCAGTAAATGATAGGAATCGGAGCGCCCCAATAACGCTGACGGCTGATCAGCCAATCGCGCAGACGATAGTTTACACGGCGTTTACCGAAGCCTTCAGCTTCAGCCTTGTCCATAATAGCGCTCATAGCCTTGTGCATTTCCATGCCGGTGAATTCGCCGGAGTTAACCAGCATGCCTTCTTTTTCTTCGTAAGCGCAGGTCATTTCTTCCAGCTTCAGCTCTTTGCCGATCGGGCAGATGGTAACGATTTTTTCAATGCCGTATTTGTCGGCAAACATCCAGTCACGCTGGTCACCGGTAGGAACGCCCATAACAGCGCCGGTACCGTAATCATACAGTACATAGTTGGTTACCCAGATTTCTACCTTGCGGCCGGTGAACGGGTTGATGCAGTACACGCCGGTGAATACGCCCTCTTTTTCGGATTCGCTGGAAGTACGTTCAATTTCGGACTGATTACGAACACGCTCGCAGAAAGCGTTGATTTCGTCAGCCTTCGGATTGTTTTCGCAAATCTTTTTAATCAGCGGATGCTCGGCAGCCAAAGCCATGAAGGTTACGCCGTAAGCAGTATCCGGACGGGTGGTGTAAACAGCAACAGTATCGTTAAGTGCCGGGATTTCAAAGGAGAATTCCAAGCCTTCGCTGCGGCCGATCCAGTTGTGCTGCATGGTTTTTACGCGCTCGGGCCAGCCCGGCAGCAGGTCAAGATCCTTCAGCAGCTCATCAGCATAATCGGTGATTTTGAAGAACCATTGGCTCAGATCCTTTTTAACAACCTCATGGTCGCAGCGCCAGCATTTGCCGTCGATAACCTGCTCGTTAGCCAATACGGTGTTACAGGTGTCGCACCAGTTTACGGCAGATTCCTTTTTAACTGCCAGACCGCGTTTGTAGAACAGCTCAAAGAACCATTGAGTCCATTTGTAATAATCTTCTTTGCAGGTGGTAACCTCGCGATCCCAATCGTAGGACAGACCGAGAGCCTTCAGTTGGCGAGTCATATTAGCGATGTTTTCCAGAGTCCATTTTTTAGGCGGAATATTGTGTTTGATAGCAGCGTTTTCAGCAGGCATACCAAAGGAGTCCCAGCCCATCGGATGCAGAACGTTGAAACCCTTCATAGTGCGGAAACGTGCAATTACGTCGCCGATGGAGTAGTTACGCACGTGGCCCATGTGCAGGTTGCCGGACGGATAGGGGAACATTTCCAGAACGTAGGATTTAGGTTTATCCTTATCCATCTCTACTTTAAAGGTTTTGTTTTCTTCCCAGTATTTTTGCCATTTAGCTTCAATATCATGGGGAGCATACTTTTCTTGAATCATTTCATTACCTCCCAGGTATTATTGTTGGTCGAAAATAAAAAATCCCCGACCTTAAAGAAGGTCAGGGACGAAAAATTCGCGGTACCACCCTGATTGCGGCTACAGCCGCCACTCAATTAGCCTTAACGCAGCATCACGTCCGCACATTTCCTTGCGGCTTCTTCACGGTGAGTTCATCTGCCCTAACTGCCGGCTCGCATCAACCGCCGACTTTCTGAAAGATACTGCAGATTACTGCTCCGCTTCACAGAATTTGAATAAAAATATCTTGTATATTATATAACGCCAAACAGGAAAAGTCAAACTTCTGCGTCAGCGTTTATTTTTTCTTTTTCTTCGGCACCAGCTTCTGTCCCAGCTGTCCCTTGACGATAATCAGCTGGTCACGCAGCTCGGCCGCCGCCTCGAAGTCCAGCGCCTTCGCCGCCTCCTGCATCCGTCTTTCCAGCTCGCGGGCCAGTGTGTTCAGCTCCTTAGTTGATTTCTGCTTCAGCTTCTTGCTGCTGCCATAGGCTTCGGCTTCTTCCGTATCCGCAACCTTCGTCAGCTTAATCAGCTGGCGTTGCTCCTTGTAAATCGTCTTAGGAGTAATGTGATGCTCCTCGTTGTACGCCTGCTGCTTTTCACGACGGCGATTGGTTTCATCTATCGCCCGCTGCATACTGTCGGTAATGCGGTCGGCATACATAATAACACGACCGTGAGCATTACGCGCAGCACGGCCGATGGTCTGAATCATCGCCGTATCACTGCGCAAAAAGCCTTCCTTGTCTGCATCTAGAATTGCAATCAGCGACACCTCCGGCAAATCAAGGCCTTCACGCAGCAGGTTGATGCCTACCAGCACATCAAACTTGCCGGCACGCAGGCTGTCGATAATCTCCGCTCTCTCAATCGTGGCGATTTCCGAATGCAGATAGCGCACACGCACGCCTGCCTGCTTCAGATATTCTGTTAAATCCTCCGCCATGCGCTTCGTCAGCGTAGTCACCAGCACACGCTCGCCTGCAGCAGCAACCTTGTTGATTTCGCCCAGTAAATCATCTATCTGTCCCTTAATCGGGCGGATTTCAATCTGCGGGTCCAACAGTCCGGTCGGGCGGATAATCTGTTCAACGACATTGTCCGCCTGCTCCAGCTCATACTTCGCCGGCGTAGCAGAAACATAAATCGCCTGCTTAATCTGCGCCTGAAACTCGTCAAATGTCAGCGGTCTGTTATCATAGGCCGAAGGCAGGCGGAAGCCATGCTCCACCAGCATCTCCTTACGCGAACGGTCACCGGCATACATAGCGCGAATCTGCGGCAGCGTTACGTGCGACTCGTCCACCACCAGCAAAAAATCCTTGGGGAAATAATTTACCAGCGTAAACGGCGGCTCACCGGCCTTGCGTCCCGCAAGATGGCGCGAATAGTTTTCGATGCCGGAGCAGTAGCCCATCTCCTGCATCATCTCCAAATCATAATTTGTGCGCTGCTCCAGACGCTGTGCCTCCAGCAATCTGCCATGCTTATTCAGCTCATCAAGACGCTCGTCCAGCTCCTCGCGAATATCATTCATAGCGCGTTCAAGATTCTCACGGCTCGTAACATAGTGGCTCGCCGGGAAAATCGCCACATGGTTGCGCTGCGCCAGAATCTCACCCGTCAGCACATCAAATTCCACAATGCGGTCAACCTCATCATCGAACATTTCAATGCGCACAGCTTTTTCACCGTAGGCTGCGGGAATAACCTCAATCACATCACCGCGCACACGGAAGGTACCACGCTTGAAATCAATATCATTACGATTGTATTGAATCTCCACCAGCTTATGCAAAATCTTTTGGCGGTCGATAATCTGCCCCAAGCGCAGCGACAGCACCATATCATAATACTCCTGCGGCGCACCTAAGCCGTAAATGCAGGAAACACTGGCTACGATAATTACATCTTTACGCTCAAACAAAGCGCTGGTCGCACTATGGCGCAGCTTATCAATCTCGTCGTTAATCGAAGCATCCTTTTCAATATACGTATCCGACTGGGGAATATAGGCCTCCGGCTGATAATAATCGTAATACGAAACAAAATATTCCACCGCATTCTCTGGGAAGAACGCCTTCAGCTCACTCGCCAGCTGTGCCGCCAACGTCTTATTATGCGCAATCACCAAAGTCGGCTTGCGCACCTTATTGATTACCTGCGCAATCGTATACGTCTTGCCCGTACCCGTTGCACCTAGCAGCACCTGCGTGCGCAGGCCCTGCTCCACGCCCTCCGCCAGCTTGGCAATCGCCTGCGGCTGGTCGCCGGCAGGCTCAAAAGGAGCCTGAATTTTAAAATCCATGTTCATCACCAACTAAAAAACAAAAACCAAAACCGTAAAAATGAAAGTACAAAATATGCAATTGCAACGCCAGAATCAACCCTTACACATCCAGCTCAACACTTACCTTGCAATGGTCGCTGTCAACGAGCAATTGCTATATCGTGTAATGAATAGCAATTTTAGCAAATGAGTGTCCGGAATCATCTGCGGGCGCATCTATCAT
>OHPJ01000800.1_pt1 | contig 12108 bp, 8 predicted proteins | sample 1577701 | NCBI WGS metagenome assembly OHPJ01 (sample SAMEA3879517, study PRJEB24766) | human gut metagenome | biome: human-associated habitat; feature: feces | place: USA | collected 1985/1987 | reverse complement strand
ATTTGCAAGAGAAAAGGAGTGCAGAAAGCTGAAAGGAAATAAGGATGACTAAAAATATGAGCACAAGCTACACATTTGCACAAAACGAAAGCATATCGCCCCGCCAGCTATACAGACTATACGTCTTTAATCTGCTTGGAGTCGGCACACTGGTGCTTCCAAACAATCTGGCGAAACTGGGAAAGTATGGTTTTATCTCAATCGCACTTGGTGTTTTCATGGCATGGCTATTTATGTGGATAGTAAGCGAGGTACGTGAACGCAGGAAAACAATATATGACAGAGGCATTGATAAAACAAAATATGCGAAAATATTAATTTATGATTTAATTATTGCAATATACGAGCTGTCACAGGCCGCATTTCTTGCATGGATATTTGTAAAGCTGATACGTGACAGCCTTATACCGGATGAGTCATTTACAGTTGTACTTTTTGTGATAATGGCAGTGTGCGCTTATGCGCTAAGTGGCGGAGTGGAGTGCCGTGCCAGGGTATACGAGGTAGTATTTTTCTTTGTGCTGATACCGCTTGCTGCTATGCTTTTGTTTGCAATATCGGATGTAAGATTTGACTATCTGATGATTAAGGACAGAGTCGGTGTGGACTTTGGCATAGCGGATATATTTGCGGGCGCATACTATGTGTTTGCAGCATCCATTTCTGTGTTCAATGTACTGTTTGTAAGGGAACGCACTGCCTCACAGATACGAGGGAGTGTGAGTAAAGCAATATTCACATATGCAGGCATTCTTTTTTTATTGTATGCAGTATTGCTTGGAAACTTCGGAAAATATTCACTGTCGGAAATAGAGTTTCCGGCTGTCGTACTGATGAGTGATGTGAAGATAAAAGGCAGCTTCTTCAAGAGGGCAGATGCACTGATGCTGTCGGTGTGGTTTTTCACGCTGTTTTCAGTACTCAATATGAGCCTTTATTATGCGGTTTTAAGATGTGAGAATTTTGCTGAAAATACGGAAAAAGTTATATTTACATTTAATAAAAACCGGCATTCCTGTAGCAATAAGCAATTTGGCTTTGACAGACAGAAAAGCCATGACAAGGAAAAGAGCACTATTAGAAGCTGGTGCATCATTTTTGTCATAGCAGTCACAGTGACCTTAGCATATATTCTTGAAAGTGGAGATGAAATCGTGAAAAAATATCTTGGATTTTTATTGTGCATAGCGATACCGGTCATAGTAGTGCTGACGATAGGTCTCATGCTCACCGGCTGCAGTGCAGTGGAACTTGAGGAGCGCTGTTTTCCGACACTTGCGGCGGTCGATATTGTAGATGTAGATACTGACGAAATAACAGATAAAGAAGTAACTGATAACAAAGCATATATTAGTCACAGAGATGTTTCGGCAAATGAAAATAGCGGATATATAGAGTTCTACTATAACATGGACAAATCCTACGAACCGGAATATGCATATGATATCAAAACAGCCGTGGACAGCTTCGAGGATCGGCTGTCACAGAAAGCCGATACCAATCATCTGAAGGTGATATTAATAGGAAAAACGCTTAGAAATGATAAAGCAGCTTATGCAAGCTTCATGGAATACTGCAAGATATCCAAAAAATTTCCGAGAAACACATATGTGTGCATAGCAGATGATATAAATGATATCTTTGATAACATGGGTGATTATTATGAGCAGAAAATAAATAAGGAGAATCATGAGGATGGTGAACCGATAATTACACTTGGCACCTTATTGGATGACTATACGAATGAAATTCATGGAGCATGGTAAAAATTTCAAAAAGGATGAATAATCTTTTCAAATAAGGCAATACTTGTTTACATGAGAAAGAAAATAATAATAACAACCATAGCAATAATATCTCTTACGGCAGCGATAGCTGCAAAAAATCATACACCTGCCGCAAACACCAATAGTATAGCGTGTACAGCCGACATGCAAAAATCCATCGCCGGCAAAATCCTGCGTTTCCATGTGCTGGCAAACAGCGACAGCGAAGCAGACCAGAATGTGAAAAAGCAGGTGCGCGATGCAGTAGGGGCTTACATAGAGCCATATCTGCTGGAGTGCGAAAATATCGAAGAAACCAGAGCCACCGTAAATGACCATATGGACGAAATAATAGCGGTATCAAAGGAGACGCTTGCAGCAAACGGTTTTACATATGGCGCATCGGCAGAGCTTACACACACCGATTTCCCGGAAAAGACGTATGGAGACTATACATTTCCTGAGGGAAATTACGAGGCGCTTGAAATAACACTGGGCGATGGAGCCGGTCATAACTGGTGGTGCGTGCTGTATCCAAACATGTGCTTTAGGGGCAGTGTGTACGAGGTGGTGGAGGACGAAGCAAAGGAAAATCTTAAGGAGGTACTCACTCCGGACGAGTATGAGAGCATATTTGACAGTGGAAAATATGAAATAAAACTAAAAATCCTTGATATTTTCAGATAAAACAGTTAGTATATTCATGCTGAAAAAATATATTAAAAGAAAATATGTGATGACAAATTATTTAAGCGTGAATTAATTTAGATATGCAAGAGGATAAGGAGAAAGAAATGACAAAGGATGTAGTAGTATCATTAAAGGGCTTACAGCTCGCACCGGATCAGCAGTCGGATGCGGTAGAGGTGATTGCCCCGGGAGAGTATTATATAAGAAATAACAAGCACTATGTGCTTTTTGAGGAGATAATGGAGGGTGAGACCCAGACACTCAAAAATATGCTTAAATTCAATGACAATTATCTTGAGTTCACCCGCAAGGGACCTATGAGTGTACATATGATATTTGAGAAGGGAAAGAAAAACCTGACATATTATTATACACCGTTTGGAAGTATCCAGATAGGTATTGATGCCACAAGCATAGAGGTAAAGGAGACTGAGGACGAGATAAGGGCAGAGGTAAAGTATGCACTTGATGTCAACTATGAATTTGTAGGCGACTGTCACATCAATATAGCTGTGAAGAAAAAAGGCGCAGCAGTCAAAATTGCATAAAAGTCTGCCAAGTCTATGGGGTAAAAAATATATAAAGCATATAAAAAACAGAGCATGTGAGGATGAAAGCCATCCCACATGCTCTGTTTATGTACATGAAAATTAAATCATGATATTATTTCTGCTTAGCCTTTTTGGCAGCCTCTTTAGCAGCTTTTCTTTCAGCCTTTGCAGCCTCCTCAGCCTTGAGCTGTTCGTTGGCCTTGCTGTAGTTTTCTGCCATTCTTGCACGGAAGCCTTTCTTCTTCTTAGGCTTCTCAAGAGGTCCTCTGATACCGCGGACAGCTGTGATGTAGATACCGCTGACAGAAGCCTTAACCTCTTTCTTTAAAGGAATCTCATCAAAGATCTGCTCGTCTGCGATAAGAGTCATGACTCTTGGTCCGACCTTGGCCTTGACTACAGGCAGCTTTGAGCGGCGCATAAGCTTTGGTGTCTGCTCAATAATCTGCTGTGGGAGACCGGCATCCTTTAGCTTCATACGCTTTTTGTCAATGATTAGCATATTGACAGTCTGTGATGCTGCAGCTATCTGCTCGTCCTGCTCTTCCTTTCTTTTTTGTGCTTTTTTACCGAGGATTGTTAATACTATAAATGCTACCACAAGCACTACTGCGATAACAATAAGTACGATTAATGCTGGATTCAAAACGTATCCCTCCTAAAAATTTGCTTATTTAAATTAATTCTATCAAATATGCTAAAAAAAATCAATCTTTATTGCAAGAATAGGTAAAACCGTAGTATAATAGAACTATATTTTGGGAAAAGTCTTTAGAAGATGCAAAGGGGTATTTATTAATGAAGAAAATTGCTCTTCTAGCTGATGGCTGGAGAAGATATGTAATATATTCGTGGGTTGAGGGTATCATGGAAGGCTCTAAAGAGCTGGGACTGGATGTGTGCCTGTATTTTTACAACACCAACGGAACCTGGAGTCAGGATTCAAAGTTTAACAAAGGCGAGTATGCGCTGAACGATTTGCCTGATTTAAACAGCTTCGACGGAGTGGTATTTGACTGCACCAATACGACCAACCTGGATGAGATACAGTATATGGTCAGAAAGCTTCAGTCGGTAAATGTGCCGGTAGTGAGTATCGGGTATAAGGTTGATGGGTTTTACTATGTAGGCAACGATAATAAGAGGCTGTTTCGCAAGGTAATGGATCATATGTACTATGCGCATGGCTGCAAAAGCTTTGTGTTTGCAGGTGGTCCGCCGTATCATTATGAGAACAGAATGCGTTTTGAGGCCTTCAAGAAGGCTTTAAGTGATTATGGCATACCACTTACAGCTGATATGTACATGTTTGGTGATTTTGATTATCAGACAGGTGTCAGGTATATGAGTGATTGGCACGAGAGCAAAAAGCCGTTACCGGATGTGTTTTTATGTGCAAATGACAATATAGCAGCAGGACTGTGTGCGACAGCAGAGGTTCTCGGATACAAGGTACCACAGGATTTTAAGGTCACAGGCTTTGACAATCTGGATAAGGCTGCGTATTTTAACCCACAGATTACAACAGTGGATAACAACAGGGGCAATATAGGCAGAAAAGTTCTTGAGATATTTAAGGAGCTTTGGAATGGCACGGGCGATGCTTCTGATAAATACCTTGATTCTGAGTTTATCCCGGCTGAGAGCTGCGGATGCCCTAATACCGGCAGAGTGGATTATCGTAATTACATAAAGAATATTATCAAAGGCTCCGTTGCAAGAGAGCAGGAGGAGGATGCAGTAATGATCCTCCAGAAAGAGCTCGAGGAGTGCAATGAATACTATGATTTGTTTGAGAGATATTCTGACTATATACAGAGCATGAAGTGTGACGGAGTGTATGTGGTCGGTGTTTCTGATCTGGCAGCTGCAAGGAACAATGCACACTTTAGGAAGCATGGCTATGATATTGACGACGAGGTTGTACTCTATGCGGATGACAAGGACAATGGAAAGCTTGAGTTTAAGAGTGTAAATGACCTTATGCAGTACATGCAGAGTGTAGATAAAAACACCTGCTATATGTATTGCTCGCTGCATTTCAGGGACGAGATAGTGGGCTATGTAATACTCAGGAATCCTGAGTTTTTGTACGACCATCCTGAGCAGTTTGATATACAGTCTGCCCTGCTCAAGAGGCTTGAGAATCTTTTTAAGCAAAAGGTACTTGAGAATACAAATAATGAGCTTAAGAATCTCTACAACCATGATGCGCTCACAGGCCTGTACAATCGTGTGGCATGCAATGAGATGGTCATTCCTATGTTTGCTGAGCTTGAAGCTCAAAATGTCGGCTGCACCATAGTATTTCTCGATGTGGATGATTTCAAGGACATAAATGATACATACGGACACCAGTACGGTGACGAGCTTTTAAAGACTGTGGCGAGGGTGCTTGATGAGCAAAAGCCTGAGGGAAGTATGGTATATAGATTCGGTGGAGATGAATTTATCGTGTTTATCCCTGGGGACAGACATGACACTGCTGAGAAGTATATAAAGCGCGTGTATGATATCATGGAGCAGCACAGCCTGTTTATCAGTCACGGCATCATATATACGAAGCCGGGCAGTGGTAAGAGCTTTGACGATTATCTCGTAAGTGCTGACACAAAGATGTATCAGCTTAAGCAGCAGCACAAGCAGAAAAAGGATAGCAATTTCTTAAAGGGAGTGGATATTTCATCCGTTCCTATGATGGTTGACAATAATATACAAATAATGGATAGGGAAGGTCATGTGTGCAGGGTATTTGATTTTTTAAAGCTGAATAATGTAAATTCAGTTCATCTGCGCATATGGAATGAGCCTGATAAGGTGCCGGAGTCTAAGGGGTATTGCAGTCTTACATATGTTCTCGAGATGGCTCATGTCATTAAAAAATACAAAATGCATTTTCTGCTGGATTTTCATTATTCAGATTACTGGGCAGATCCGGGACAGCAGAATAAGCCTGATGCGTGGAAGAATTTAAGCTTTGATGAGCTGAAGGAGGCAGTGCACAAGTACACATATGATGTGCTATACAGATTAAAAATCATGGATTGTGCGCCGGATATGGTTCAGATTGGCAATGAAATAAGGAGTGGTATGCTGTTTCCGGATGGTGCAGTGCCACAGTACAGGCAGCTTGCTGCGCTTGTAAATGAGGGAATCAGAGCTGTCAGGGAACTGCTCCCGGAGACAAAGGTCATGATTCATCTGGATCAGGGAGGCAGATATAACTGTATTATGCCTTGGTTTGATTCTATGTTTAATGCGGGCATGCTGCCGATTGACGCGATTGGCCTTTCCTTTTATTCGTTCTGGCATGGTACCTTCATGGATTTGAAGGATACTATGAGCAGGCTCATAAAATTATATAATCTGCCGGTTTATATTGTGGAGACAGCTCATCCGTGGAGGCATTGCAAGGGAGATCATATCCCGAAGGAACTCATGGAGACTGCAGGCCTTGATGCAGGCAGCGCAGAGCAGAAGAAGTCTCTTGAAATAATCATGCAGATAGCAGCAGAGGTGTCAAAGGATACCGGAAAGACAGGTGTATACTACTGGGAGCCTGTCGGTGTGCCTGGTAAAGGCATGGGAACCTGGTTTGAGAATATGGGTATGTTTGACGAGCATGGCAGGGCTTTGCCGGGCTGGGATGCAATCAGGGACTTTGATCCGAAAAATCCGCCGATTAAAGAGCTTGACAAGTATATTGAATCACTTTATGAGTATGAAGAAACACCGGAGGTGGAGGATTTCATGAAGCTTCTTATGATTCATGGAAATCTAATCTCAAATCCTGAATTTAAGGATGGATTTAATAATTGGCAGATTGAGACAAGCCTCGAAAAAGGACAGTATACACTGGGTAAGGATGGAGTGTTTATCTCTTCAGATGCCAATTTTGACTATTCGATAAGCCAGACGGTGGATATTGAATATACTGGTGAGTATATAGCAGCGGTTGACTATAGAGGAACCAATACAACAGGTGTCGATGTCGAGCTGTTTATGGATGTGGAGGATGAAAGCGGCGTTCATACATATACAAGCGATGTTTTCCCGGATGATATCAGGTTTGTGACACATCTGCTTAAGCCGGTAAGGCTGCAAAAGAATGCCAGGGTGACAGTAGGGCTTAGGATGCATACTCCTCCGGTGTTTGCAAAGATAAAGAAATTTTCACTCGTTGTAATTTAACCTGATATGTGATATTGTAGACAGGTATAGTGTTTTGCGGATGCGTTTTTGCCGTGGCAGGGCATTGTACATATAAATAACATGACTTACAGATTTCAGGAGGATTCCAATGAGTGAGAAGAAGAATACAGGTAAGAAGGCAGTCATAGCAGTGATTGTGATTGCACTTATCGTGGTAATTATTGCGCTTGTTGCTGTAATAAGCGGCAAGAGCAAAAAGGGTGGCTCAAAGAGCGCAACAGAGGCAGGCACTGAGGCCGGCAGCGAGACGATGCGAAGCGGACAGTTTGACATAGACTACGCAAAGCAGGTTACAAAGCTTGCAGACTATTCAGGTGTTGCAATTACTGTCTCAAACGATTATGAGATAAACGATACAGCAAAGCAGAAATATCTGACCAATGTGCTTCAGTCATATGGTGCAGATGCGTACAAGCAGGTTACAGATCGTGATACAGTTGCAGATGGCGATTATGTCAAGGTTGATTACACAGGATATAAGGATGGCAAAGCATTTGATGGTGGCTCAGCTACAGATGTGATGCTTGATGTGACAAACAACAGCCAGGTCGGCGGTTCATCCTTTATTGATGGATTTACAAAGCCTATAATCGGAGCCAAGGTGGGTGACAAGGTTAAGGGTGACGTGACTTTCCCTGAGGATTATGGCAACGATGACCTAAACGGACAGACAGTTACATTTGAGTATACAGTAAAGGGTATTTACTCAGCAGATCCTGTTGCACTTGCTGATATGACAGACGAGCAGGTCAACACAGTGTTTGGAAAGGCCGGAGTGACAACAAATGCCCAGCTTACCACACAGATTGAGAAAGATTTGAAGCAGCAGCTCTACAGCGCTGAGGTGGACAAGATAAAGAGCTACATGATTGACAACAGCACAGTTGAGATTCCTGATGAGTATCTACAGGCCAGACTCAATGAGTATATTGCTTCATTTACCAAGGAAAATGTCAAGGATGGACAGACACTTAAGAAATATTTAAAGTCCAACTACAACATGACAGTGGATCAGGCCACAGAGAAGTGGAAGGAAAATCTGACAGACCAGATAAAGACAGAGTTCATCTTTGGGCTTATCGCTGAGAAGGAAAATATCAAGATGGATGATGATGCTTTCAACAGCTATGTGGATTACATCGTATCAGCCAGCAATGGTCAGTTCAGCAAGGCTTCTGAGGTATACAAGTATTTTGGAAGCGGACACAAGGATGAGGGAAAGACATACCTTAAGAACCAGTACCTTGTAAACAAGGCTATTGATACAGTCACAGAGAAAGCAAATGTGACATTTGAGGATGGCAGTGCAGCGCCGGATACTTCAAGTGGCAGCGCGGATGCCGAATAATAACGATAAATATGCTGTCTGTGGTGATGCGCAGGCAGCTTAAATGGAGGATTAGATAATGGAACTTACAAACATACGCGAGATTTTCCGCAACAAGGACAAATTCGCTGACAAAGAGGTGACTATCGGAGGATGGGTCAGAAGCAATCGTAATTCAAAGAATTTTGGATTTATCGTGGTAAACGACGGTACATTTTTTGAGCCAATCCAGGTTGTATACGGAAATGGCTTAGACAACTATGATGAGGTTGGCAAGATCAATGTCGGAGCTGCAATTATCGTAAGGGGTACACTTGTGCTCACTCCGGATGCAAAGCAGCCATTTGAGATTCAAGCCGCAGAGGTGACTGTTGAGGGGGCATCCACACCGGATTATCCTCTGCAGAAGAAGAGACATACATTTGAGTATCTTCGTACAATCTCACACTTAAGACCTCGTACCAATACTTTTGAGGCAGTTTTCAGAGTGCGCTCACTCTGCGCATATGCTATTCACAAATTCTTCCAGGAGAGGGATTTTGTGTACGTGCACACACCGCTTATCACAGGAAGTGACTGTGAGGGTGCAGGAGAGATGTTCCAGGTGACCACACTTGATTTGAACAATCTCCCTATGACAGAGGAAGGAAAGGTGGATTTCTCAAAGGATTTCTTTAATAAGCCTACCAACCTTACTGTTTCAGGACAGTTAAACGGCGAGACATATGCTATGGCATTCAAGAATATCTACACCTTCGGACCTACCTTCCGTGCGGAGAATTCAAACACCACACGTCATGCGGCAGAGTTCTGGATGATTGAGCCTGAGATTGCTTTTGCAGACCTTGAGGATGATATGATGCTTGCAGAGAGCATGCTCAAGTATGTTATCAACTATGTGCTTGAAAATGCACCTGAGGAGATGGCATTTTTCAACAATTTCGTGGACAAGGGACTCCTTGACAGATTAAGAAATGTTGTTGAAAATGATTTTGCCCGTGTGACATACACAGAGGCTATAGATATCCTTTCAAAACACAATGACAAGTTTGATTACAAGGTATCATGGGGCTGTGATTTACAGACAGAGCATGAGAGATACCTCACAGAGCAGATTTATAAGCGCCCTGTATTTGTCACAGATTATCCGAAGGAGATAAAGGCCTTCTACATGAAGCTGAATGACGACGGAAAGACCGTTGCAGCAGTTGACTGTCTCGTGCCGGGAATCGGAGAAATCATCGGTGGAAGCCAGAGAGAGGATGACTACGACAAGCTCCTTGCCAGAATAAATGAGCTTGGACTTTCAGAGGATGACTACAAGTTCTACCTTGACTTAAGAAAATACGGCTCTGCAAGACACGCAGGCTTTGGACTGGGCTTTGAGAGATGCGTAATGTATCTTACCGGCATGGGCAATATCCGTGACGTTATCCCATTCCCTAGAACAGTTAATAACTGTGAGCTGTAATCGCGAATGAATTTCATACATGAATAATTATCGCCCTTTGCACATATATATGATGTGTGGAGGGCGTTTTTATGTGGAGAAAAATCAAAGGTCCTGTGATAACAATATGTATCATGCATCTTACGGCGCTTTTGTGCCTTATCATACTTTCTATAGTACAGTGCTTTGTCGACATGGCGGAGTGGATAAAGTTTGCACTTGCCATGGCGGTCAATATAGTGGTGGGGCTTGTGTGCGGATTTTTGCTCAAATGCTGCTTTCACCGCAGACGTTTTATCAGGGTGACGGTCGTAGCATATTGGATAACGTATGTGATAGCAACAGTGGTCATAGATATAGGTGAATCCAAAAATATATTCGAGCTTTTGATAATACTTCTTCTGGTAATGTTTTCAGCGCTTGTTTTTCGCTAAAAAAGGACTTTTCATATTGATAATGCTGTGATATAATGTTGAAAGCAAATATGATGTGTCAATGAGACATCGTTAAATGAAAAGGAGATAAAAATGAAACACGTAAAGACATTAAATACAAGAAAATTACAGAACACTGTTAAAAAGGGCGGATGTGGCGAGTGCCAGACATCATGCCAGTCAGCTTGCAAGACATCTTGTACAGTTGGAAACCAGACTTGTGAGCAGTACAAATAGTCATAGGTGAAGCGGATTTAAAGAGTGTGCGCTGATAGGTGCACACTCTTTTCGCAGTGTAATTTTAAAATGTGTATAGAAAGAGAGGAATATTGTAGTGGTTCATCAGTACAAGAACAACGGCTATAATATTGTCTTAGATGTCAACAGTGGCGCAATCCATGTGGTGGATGATGTCACATATGACGTTATTGAGCTGTTTGAGGACAACTCAGCTAAGGAGATTATTGAAAAGCTTGTGGACAGGTATCCACAGACGGAGATAGAAGAAGCAATACAGGAAGTAAATGAGCTTAAGGATAATGAAGAGCTCTTCACGGAAGATACATACAAAGAGCGTATCATAGATTTCAAGAAGCGCCAGACAGTTGTAAAGGCACTTTGCCTTCACATAGCACACGACTGCAACCTTGCCTGCAGATATTGTTTTGCAGAGGAGGGCGAGTATCACGGCAGACGAGCTCTCATGAGCTACGAGACAGGAAAACAGGCACTTGATTTCCTGATTGCCAATTCAGGCAGCAGAAGAAACTTAGAGGTAGACTTCTTTGGAGGAGAGCCTCTCATGAACTGGGATGTGGTGAAGCAGCTTGTGGCATATGGAAGAGAGCAGGAGAAGCTTCATGACAAGCATTTCAGGTTCACACTCACCACAAACGGTGTGCTCTTAAATGACGAGATTATGGAGTTCGCCAACAAAGAGATGGATAATGTAGTTCTTAGTATAGACGGACGCAAGGAGGTTCATGACCGTATGAGACCTTTCAGAAAGGGTGCCGGCAGTTATGACCTTATTGTTCCGAAATTCCAGAAGTTTGCAGAGAGCAGACATCAGGACAAGTACTATGTGAGAGGTACATACACACATTTCAATACTGATTTTTCAAAGGATGTGCTTCATCTGGCTGATTTAGGCTTCAAACAGATTTCGGTTGAGCCTGTGGTGGCACAGCCTACAGATGAGTATGCACTTAAGGAATCTGATTTACCTGTGCTCTTTGATGAGTACGACAGACTTGCAGCAGAGATGGTAAAGAGAAACAAGGCAGGAAACGGCTTCAATTTCTTCCATTTTATGATAGATTTAGAGGGAGGACCTTGTGTATATAAGCGTCTTTCCGGTTGTGGCTCAGGAACTGAGTACCTGGCAGTGACTCCATGGGGAGATTTATATCCATGCCACCAGTTTGTGGGCAATGAGGACTTCCTTATGGGTAATGTCTGGGATGGCATCAAGGCCACTGACATCCAGGATGAGTTTAAGTGCTGTAATGTCTATGCAAAAGAAAAATGCAGAAAATGTTTCGCAAGATTCTACTGCAGCGGCGGATGTGCAGCAAATGCGTATAATTTCAGCGGTGACATCTGTGGGGCATATGATATCGGATGTGAATTGCAGAAAAAACGTATTGAGTGCGCGATCATGATCAAGGCTGCCGAG
>OHPJ01000797.1_pt1 | contig 12135 bp, 7 predicted proteins | sample 1577701 | NCBI WGS metagenome assembly OHPJ01 (sample SAMEA3879517, study PRJEB24766) | human gut metagenome | biome: human-associated habitat; feature: feces | place: USA | collected 1985/1987 | reverse complement strand
CCCTGCATGTGCCGGCAGGAACAACGCTTGCGATCATCGGGCGCACCGGAAATGGGAAATCCACACTGGTAAATCTCCTGCTGCACCTTTACAACACGAAACCGGGCATGCTTTTCATTGATGGAAAGGACATTAACACCATTCCTTTAAAAACACTGCGTGAAAATATCGGATACGTTCCGCAGGATAACTTCCTGTTCTCGGACACATTGAAATCCAATATCGCATTTGGCGCTGAAAATGAGGATATGGAAGCCATCCAGTCCGCAACACGCGCTGCCTGCATCCATGAAAATATTATCCAGTTCCCGGACGGTTATGAGACAATTGTAGGTGAGCGCGGTGTCACCTTATCCGGCGGTCAGAAACAGCGGAGCTCCATTGCCAGGGCACTGATGAAAAATGCACCGATCCTGATTTTAGACGACGCCCTCTCCGCTGTCGATACCGACACCGAGGAACACATTTTAACCAATTTAAAGAAAAACCGGGAAGGAAAGACGACCATTCTCATTGCGCACCGCATCTCGACGATCCAGAATGCAGATATCATTATGGTGTTAGAGGACGGCACTGCCGCTGAGATTGGAAATCACGATTCCCTTATGGCAAAACACGGCATTTATTACGATATGTTTGAAAAACAGCAGTTAGAAGCCATCCACGGTGAAGCCGGAAAAGCACTCATCAGACAGGATCATCCAGCTGCAAAAACAGGAAAGGAGGACGCATAACTATGAAACGTTTACTGGCCTATTTAAAACCGCACAAATGGGTTATGACTGCTGCGACAGTCCTCGTCCTCTTTATCATCGTGGTAGAACTTTACCGCCCGATCGTCATCGGTGATGCGATCGATGATTATATCAACGGCTATTACGCACCGTACATCGAAACCACTGCGGATGCGCCGGGTGCTGTTCCTTATCATGACACTTACCTGACAAGAGATTTTGAAGCGGCAGACGGACAGAATTACGATCAGATTCTTCTATATAATAATCAATATTATATGGCAGAAAATCTTTCATCCGAAGAATGTGATGCATTAAAAAATGCAGATGCCGCCACACTTTCATCTTATGTAAACCAAAGTGCAACGCCTCTCACAAGGGACGACTTAAAAGATTTGCGGCATTATGATTTTGCCGGCATTTTGAAAGCGGCCGCCCTCTATCTGCTGCTTCTGCTCACCGGATTTGTCTTAAATGCATTAGACACCTGGATTTTGCAGAAAATGGGACAGGAGATCATTTACCAGATGCGTGAGGAGGTATTTACCCACATTCACAGCTTATCGTTAAACTTTTTCAACAATACGCCTGTGGGAAAACTTGTCACCCGTGTCTCCAACGACACCGAAGCGGTCAATGAACTTTTCTCCACCATTTTGGTAAAACTCTTTAAAAACATTGTAAAAATTATCGGATATGCCGTTGTCATGCTCTCCATTAATGTAAAAATGGCTCTCGTATCCTTTGCACTGCTGCCGCTTGTCACAGTGCTGACCTTCTTTTTCCGCTTTATGTCAAGGAAGGCATACGAGCTTACAAGAAACCGCATTACCGACTTAAACACATTTTTATCGGAACACCTCTCCGGCATGAAGCTCATCCAGATTTTTGCAAGGGAAGAGGAAAAATATGCACAGTTTGAAAAGAAATCCGAAGATTTATACAAGGCAAACTGGCGTGAGGTTATGACATTTGCGATTTTTCGTCCATCCATTTATCTGGTGTCCGTGCTTGCCATGATGCTTGTGATTGGAACCGGAAGTGCCGGGGTGTTAAACCAGACGCTCTCGCTCGGAACGCTGTTTATTTTTATCACTTATATTTCCTCGTTTTTTGATCCGATCCAGGAACTTGCGGAACAGTTTGGTACCTTGCAGTCCTCTCTCGCCTCCGCCGGAAAAATTTTCTCCATTTTAGACGAGAAACCGGACATTGTAAAACCAACGCACCCGGTTGAAGTCAACATCAAAGGACGCATCGAATTCCGTCATGTATGGTTCGCCTACGAGAAGGACGATTATATTTTAAAAGACATCAGTTTCGTCATCGAACCGGGCGAAAAAGTTGCATTTGTCGGTGCTACCGGAGCTGGAAAATCTTCCATCTTAAATCTGATCGGACGATACTTTGACATCCAGAAAGGTGAGATTTTGATCGACGGCGTCAACATCAAAGACATCGACACTGATGTGCTGCGCGCCGCGATCGGGCAGGTACAGCAGGATGTATTTATTTTTACCGGGGATATTAAGAGCAATATTTCACTGGACAATGAGAATATTTCCATTGAAGATGTGAGACGTGCCGCAGAGATCGTGCACGCGGATTCCTTTATCGAAAAAATGCCGGGCGGCTATGATGCCCCTGTCACAGAGCGCGGAAGCACCTTATCCGCCGGACAGAGGCAGTTACTCTCCTTTGCGAGAACCCTGGCTTACGATCCGACCATCCTTGTCTTAGACGAGGCAACTGCCAATATCGACACAGAGACCGAGGCTCTTATCACAAGTGCTCTGGCAAAACTCATGGAGGGCAGAACTACGATCATGGTTGCACACAGACTTTCCACGATCCAGCATGCCGACAAGATCATTGTCATGCATCAGGGACAGATTGAGGAAGCCGGCACCCATCAGGAACTTCTCGCCCAGAACGGACTGTACCGGAAATTGTACGATCTGCAGCTTGTGGAAGCGTAGCAGTTCAATTTTTGTAACGACAGTTTATATGTCCGCCCCGGGAGCATGAACATCCGAGCCGCCGCTTTAAACACACCGGTTTCCGTCATGGAAACTGCCGGGGAAGGCGGCGCATGGGGCATGGCACTTCTCGCCTCCTATATGGTTCACAAAAAAGACGGCGAAACATATGTAGAAACAGAATGTTCACATTTACTGCCTGGTGAACGGTACCCTCTGATTATTTCCGAATCTCCACCCACTCCATCTCAAGCTTCGGTTTCACAACCTCTGTTTTGATCTCGTAGTATCCCTGTTTTAATTCCACACGGCAAATCTTCTGCGTGTTCGGTCTGCCTTCCGTGCCGCTCGTCTGCAATGTGAAGAATAATTCATCGTTGAGATAGAGGTTTGCGGCTGCCTGTGCCAGATTTGACTGCGGAGAAATAAATTTTACAACAACATTGTATACACCAGACTGGTTTACATAAATCTTCTGTGACACTTTATCTTCCGGAACAATGCTTATATCGCTTTCCCCAGTTGCCCCTTCTGATCCAGCCCCCTGCAACGGCTCATATGCCTTCACTTCCTCCAACGGTCTTAACGGACGTTTCATAACCGGAGCATTTAAAATAAACCGACAGATATTTTTTGCAGAGCGCTGCAACTCCCCAATGGTCAGCTTTCCATTGTCCAGTGCCTCCAAAATATCATCGCCCATGGCATTGATCTCCGCGCCGTTATTGTTGACGACCATGTAAAGGTCGTTCTGGGAGCGCACCATTGAAGAAAGTGCATGATGATCCTGCTTACCACCTTTTACAACATCATTGACACTTGCCCACCAGTCGGTCATGACAATGCCTTCATACCCCCACTCTCCTCTTAAGATCGTGGTATTTAAATCATAATTGGACGATGTCCAGTGTCCATTGATCGGATTATAAGATGTCATAATAGAGGAGGCTTCCCCTTCTTTGACTGCAATCTCAAATCCTTTCAGATAAATCTCACGCAGTGCACGCTCTGACACAACAGAATCTACTGTATGTCTTGCCGTCTCCTGGTTGTTCGCCGCAAAATGCTTCACCGTTGCAAAAGAGCCGCCTTTTTTGATTCCCCTTGTCACTGCTGCCGCAAAACATCCGGTCACATAAGGATCTTCACTGAAATACTCAAAATTGCGTCCGTTCAACGGATAGCGGTGGATATTAATTCCAGGTCCGAGCAGAGTGTCCACTTCGTTTGCAACCAGCTCTTTTCCTTCCATCACATAAAGTTCTTCCATCATTGGAATGTTAAACGAACATGCAAGCAGTGTTCCGATTGGAAGCTGTGTTGCCTTCAATCCGCTCTCCATACGGATACCGGAAGGTCCGTCTGCACAGCAGGCAGCCGGGATTCCATATTCATACAGGCGGTCGCTGACACCTCCAAATGTGGATGCCGTACCCGGTGTTACTTTCGGGCTGCTCATTCCTTCCCCGCGCACGATCGTGGCAAGTTCCTCTTTGGTCAATTGCGCGATAAATGTATCCAAATCTGCTTTTCCCTCTGCAACATCCGAAAAACGGATTCCTTTGTCTCCGGTGATTGCAAGCTGCTCCGGCAAATGCGCCTCAATCCGTTCCTGTAACCGGATGGTCTGCTGCGGCACTGCCTCCTTTTCCTGCTGATAGCTTCCATCCTCCCGGCTCTGTCCCGGACGGATGCGCTCAAATGCTTCTGTCGGTGCGAGTGCTTCCTGCAGGGCTTCCGTCACACAAAGCTCTTTTACGATATATGCTCCTTTTCCATCCACATCTGCGATTTTCGTATTCCGCACACTATTACCCACATGGAATACGTAAGCACCTGCCTCTGATACATAGCAGGACTTGTGGCCTGCCACACCGGAATCATCATATGAAGCAAGATTTTTTACCGGAATGTGCAGTGTCATTTTCTGTTTTTCTCCCGGAGCCAGCTCCTTTGTCTTTGCAAATGCTTTTAATTCTCTCGCCGGTTTTCCAAGTTTTCCCTGCGGTGCCTGCACATAGACCTGTACGACCTCTTTTCCCCTGCAGTCTCCTGTATTTTTCACACAGATGGTAATCTGCACTTCTTTTCCTGCACATGTTCCATTATCAATCGATACTCCGTGACTGCCCCAGGCACCTCCGACTTCGGATTCTTCTGTAACCGTCTCTGCTTTTAAAATTTCAATGTCAAACTTCGAATAGGAAAGTCCAAAACCGAACTCATACATGACTTTTTCCGGGCAGAATGTCTCAAAATAGCGGTATCCCACATAGATATCTTCGGTGTAAAAATTGCGCACAGTGTCTCCGAAATCGTTCGCCGCCGGATAATCTGCCAGTGAACATGCGATCGTGTCCGTCAGTTTTCCACTTGGAGACACTTTTCCACTCAAAACATCCGCAACTGCATTTCCACTCTCCATGCCGCCCTGCCAGATATAGAGCACGGAACGGATATGATCCTTGTATACTGGATTCTTAAGCCAGCTCATATCTATGATATTCGACACGTTCAAAAGTACTGCGACCTGTTCAAAATGCGCTGTCAGAACCTTCAGATTTTCAAGTTCTTCCGGCGTCAGAAGGTAACTGCCCGCCTCATTTGCATAATCCTTATCTTCGCCTGCAGTACGTCCGATAATAAAAATCGCTTTCTCTGATTTTTCTGCTGCGGCTGCCGCAATCTCCTCTGTGATAACCATCTCTTTCTGGTGCCACGGCTCTGCTGCCCAACCGCCACCGCCGTTGTCAAACGGGTGGTCTTTTAACCACGCTCTGTAAATGTCTGCCAGCTCCTCATTCAAAGTAAAGCTGCCGCTCTCTCTCATTCCATCATAAATATTCACCGCATAAGGCACATTGACAGCTCCGCCGGAACCAGTCCCGCTGCGGTAAGTCTCAAACTGGCACCTGCCAAACACAGACACCATCTCTTCTTTTTTCAACGGGAACATGTGACCTTCATTTTTCAATAAAACGGCTCCCTCTGCGGCTGCCGCCCTGCAATATGCTCCAAATCCTTCCAATGGTACTCCGATTGTACTCATACTCATCTGCTTCCTCCAAATACGTTTCTATTTTTATTTTAAAATGTTTTCTTTCACATCACATATTCTAGTAAAATCTTCTCTTCCATGCTATAATTTTTCTATTCAAAAATATAACAATTTTGTCATTGGAGGTTTTCTATGGATTATCCGGAAGAAAGAAAACAATATATTGACGGCATCGCCTGCCAGTATCTCTGTCATATTGAAAAAGCAGAGAAATCGGGCAATGTATTTTCCGCTCATTTTCATTATTATATTGAAATGCTCTATGCGCTTTCCGGTCATTTCCGTATTTATTTAAACGGAATTTACCACGAATTTGCGGCAGGGGATTTTGTACTGATCAATTCCAGGGAAGTGCACCAGATCGACGCGCTCTCATCAGCGGGCGGCTCTTATATCGTGGTTCGTTTTCTCCCGGAACTCATTTACGACGGCATGACGCAGAGCCACTTTGAGTTAAAATATCTGCTTCCATTTATCACCGAAAACAGCATTTACGAAAAAGTAATTTCTTCTTCCATATTAAATGCAAAACACTCTGCCATCCCGGGACTTATGAACGAGATTATCCGGGAATCTGAGGAAAAACAATACGGCTACGAGCTTGCGATCAAAAATCACATTGGCGGTATTTTTCTTTGGCTGCTGCGCTACTGGCATGCAAATGGCGAAGAACCGCTTCTCGAAGATTTTGAAAACCAGCAGTTAAAACAGCAGCTCTCCCCAGCCCTGACCTACATGATCACCAACTATGAAAAATCTATCAGTGCAGCGGACATGGCAAAACTCTGTAATTTGAGCTACAGCTATTTTTCCAGAAGTTTCAACCGGCTTTTGCATATGAATTTCAGTGATTACCTGAATGAGATCCGCATTCGGGAAGCGGAAAAGCTGTTAGTCTCCACTACCCAGAACGTGACGGAGATTGCATCTGCGGTCGGTTTCTGTACCACAAGTTACTTTATCAAACAGTTTACCAAATATCTGCATGTTTCTCCCAAACAATACCAGAAACAAATGCGCCAGGGACAGAAAGATTTCATTGCATAACCACGCAACACAAGATATAATAGTTTGCAGTGTCCAGTGGTTCCTTAACGGTGATTGGCGGTGCCGGACTTGTCATCGGCTCTTTTGTATCCGGTGGTACTGCAACTCCAAACTTTACCCGATTCGCAAAGTCTGAATATCTGGACTACAAACGACAATGCCTTATATACCGCCGGACTCGGACTTGCTAATATCTTCCATCAGAAGAAAAAACCTATGGTACTGATCTCCGGTATCATTGGAACGATTTTATCCGTCTGGTTATACTATAACTTCTGTAACTGGTTAAATGTATTAAACTGGGGGATTTCCTCCATCAATGGCATGGTGGTTGCTGTCGTCTGCTACCTGATTGGATATTTTGTGAAGAAAAATCAGAGATAAATAATACGTCCTAATTCTGCTGAAGTTCTGTGTGAGATGGAAATGACAGTGCGGTCTTTCGCTACACGCTTTAACGCCAGTAACACTGCCTTTTCCGTCTCTGCATCCAGATTCGCCGTGATCTCATCAAACAGCAGCATTTGTGGTTCCGCCACTGCGGCTCTTGCAATGGATAAGAGCTGCCATTGTCCCTGCGAGAATAACTCCGGCGTGCATTTCGTGTCATATCCGTTTTCAGAGCTTTCTATCACATCGTCTAACCCGGTCAGCTCTGCCACTGCTTTTACGCGGTCTGCCGGAATGGTTTCATCATACAGCGTGATCTGATCGCGCACCGTTCCCGGAACCATGTGGAAGGTCTGTTCTACATAGCCGAACAGTTTCCGTTTCTCTTCCTCCCGGACTGTCACTGCCGGTCTTCCGTGGATCAAAACCTCTCCGCCCTGCGGTTCGTAAAGTCCTAAGAGAAGTTTTAAAATCGTACTTTTTCCTGCCCCGGTTCGTCCTGCGAGTGTTACCTGCTCCGCGTCCATGACCTTTAAATTCAAATGGTCTAAAACGACATGTTCATCATAACCGAAGGTCACATCCCGAAACTCGACAAACGGAACATCTGCTGTTTTATTTTCTGAGTGTCCCCCAGCCATCTGTTCCACGCATTCTTCTGCTACTGTCTCGCTGTCTTTTTCCACTATCTGCTTCTCCTCAAGTGCAAAAAATTCATTGATCCTGTGGATTCCGGCAATCGCAGACTGAATCGTCTGAATCTCCATTCCGAGGCTCTCCACCGGGGAGAATATCTGTGAGATATAGTTGATGACCGCAACCGCAGTTCCGGCAGACATTCCAAAGAAGGTCAGTACCGTGTGGTTTCCGGACGCGGAAAGCAGCATGACAACTGCGACAACCACCGCATTCAATATCAGTATCACCGGGGAGTAAACCGCATCATAAAAATTGGTGCGCTCCATGGCGGCATAGCTGTCACCGATGCACCGGTCATACCGGCGCTCCATGTAATCCTCCAGACCCAGCGCCCGGATGGTGCGGATGTTGTGCAGGGTCTCGGGCACCTGCCCGGAGACAGCGGCGACCGCGCGGCGGTTGTCCAGCTGCGCGGCCAGCATCCGCTTCTGGACGTAACGGGTAAACACGGCAAACAGCGGCAGCACCAGCAGCAGGATCAGCGCAAGGCCGGTGTTTTTCACCGCAATGACCCCCATGATGGAGACGATGCGGCAGGCATCTGCCGCCATGCTGATGATGCCGGAAGTGAACAGGGCTTCCACCGTGTCCACATCGCCCGAAAAGCAGGCGGCCACCTCGCCGGGGTTCTGATCCACCAGTGTACCGGCGGGCAGGCGGCTCAGCTTCCGGGACATCTCCGAGCGCAGGGCATGGGTCATCCTCTGGCCAAAGAGCACCAGCAGGCTTTCCTGCGCCGAGGTGAGCACACCTTCCAGTGCAAGACTGCCGAAGTAGAGCAGCACGGCCAGAAAGGACAGTGGGAGGCCCGCGGTCAGACGGTCGATGACCCGGGCCAGCAGCAGGGGCGGCAGCAGGGATGCCGCCACCGAAGCTGCCACACACAGCACCGTCCCCACCGTGAGAAGGCGGTGCGAAGCCGCTGCCATCCGGACGGCAGCAAACACGCCGTGATCATTTTTCTTTTTCATGCGCCCTCTCCCCCTTTCAGGCCGGTCTGGCTTTCATACAGCTGGCGGTAGACCGGAACCGCTGCCATCAGCTCCTCGTGGGTGCCAACGGCGGTCCTGCCGCCCCCCATAAAAATGATCTGCTGCATCTGCGGAAAATGGTACAGCCGGTGGGAGATCAGGAACACCACCTTATCCCTGGCATACGCCTGCAGCTCGGCAAAGATTGCATCCTCGGTGCTGCGGTCCAGTGCCGAGAAGGGGTCATCCAGCACCAGAACCGGGCGGGGATGGGCCAGCGTCCGGGCCAATGCCAGACGCTGTGCCTGCCCGCCGGAAAGGCGGGTACCGCCGCTGCCGATGACCGTCTCCGTGCCCTTTTCCATGGCCAGCACTTCCTCCTTCAGGGCAGCGGCTGCAAGCCACGGCATGGCATCCTGTTCGCTGCCGCAGAGGACATTATTCTGCACGGTGTCGGCGCTCAGTTCCGGGTCATGGCCCAGATACCCGACCGTGGCGGCGATCTGGCGCGGGGTCAGGGCGGAAAACTCCCTGCCGCCAAAGCAGACCGAGCCTTGATAGGGCGCTTCGCAGAGGAATACGCGGCCAAGGGTGGATTTTCCGCAGGCGACCGGGCCGGTGATGCCGATGATATCGCCGGGGTGGGCCGTCAGGCTCAGGCCGGAAAAGATGGGTCCTTCGCCATAGGAAAAGGAGAGGTTTTCCAGCGTCACGTCCTGCGCCGCCGGGATATTCAATGCTTCCAGCTGCTCGGGCGTTTTCATCAGGGGTCTGATGCGCTTCCAGGAGACCTCTGCCTTTTGCACCGCGTTGAAGAGCTTGGCCACCTTGGAGGATTTGACCACCAGCTTGGTGAAACAGGAAAGGAAGGTGGTGAAGGCGGCGATATCCCAGCTGCTCCAGCCGGTGCCCAGCACATTCTTTGCGCCGAACCACAGGATGAAGAGGGTCCCTGCCTCGGATGCCGCCAGATAAAGCGGCGGCAGCGCGGACTGCCACACGTTGCTCCGCACGGCAGTCTTTTCGTAAAGGCTCAGGGCCTCCTCGTATTTTTCCATCCGGGCCTCCTCGCAGCCGTAGATGCGGTAGGTCACGGCATTCCGGGCACGGTCCAGCGTGGCACTGCTCAGGGCACCGGCGGCCTTTTTATAGGCCGCACCGGCACGCTGCACCGGCTTTTTCATCCCTGCCGCGCAGACATAGGACACCGGGGTAAAAAGCAGGCCCAGGATCGCCAGCCGCCAGTCGTACACCATCAGCATGACCGCATAGCCCGCCAGCGCCACACCGGTGTCGAACACCTCCGTGGTGAACTTGCGCATTCCCTCTACGCAGTCGTCCACATCGGCGATGGCCTTGGTCATCAGCTCACCGGCCCCCTCTTTTTCCAGCGCTGCCCGGCTCTGCCGCACCAGATTGGCGTACAGGATGCCCTTCATCCGGCGGTTGATATTATTGGCGAAGCGGCGCACATAAAAGCGTTTGATGAAGCGCGCCGCCTGCACCAGCAGTGTGACCGCAATGTAGGCCAGCACCAGCAGCGCCATTTGGGCTGCGGTCTCACTGCCGCCCAGGATATCCGCCAGGCATTGGGCCAACCGGCCCTCGAACCACGGCGCGGCCAGCAGACCGATGTTATAGACAAGGCCCGAAAGGGTCACAAGGAGCAGCGGGAACCACTCCACCCTGAAATAGGAGAGAACCCGGTCCGGGCGGAACGATTTATCTTTTTTCATGGGGCATTTTACCTCCTGCGGGTGTTCCATTCAGTATACCACGGTACAAAAAGCATCTGGACAGCTTTGTTCAGAAAAAAGCCATGACAGCAGGAACAAAATGCAAGATCATTGCAATGGTCACCTCTGTCATGGCGATCGGTTTTCTTTGTATGAAAAATGCTCCCATCGGCAGGATCTGCATTGCAGTGGTGTGGGTCTGCCATCTTCTGTATTTCACCTTGCGGGTCCAGACCATCAAGCCCACAGAGCGGACTCAGGAAAGTGCAGAATAGATTTCCCCGGGATACCATCAGATTGCGGGCACCCATGGCCCGCAGGGATACAGTTACGTTCTTATCGGTTCACGAAATTCAGTGCCAGCACAAGCAGCAGCATGTGTACCGGGTAAAAGGCGTAGCAGGCATACTGGAACGGTTTGCTGTGGCAGCCCTGCCGCCCGCGATACAGCCAGATGGGCACCAGCGCCAGCAGCGCAAGCCCCTGCTGACACAGCTCAAACTCCATGCCGAACAGCCGGATGGGGTACATCAGCCCGCCCAGAAGCACCACGTTGATCCAGTACAGGGTCAGCACCTGTCCCAGCAGGCACCACCATTTCCGCCCCCGGAAGATGTAGAAGATCAGCACCGTCAAAACACCGGCGCCGTAGTAATCCACCATGCCCAGCGTCCCCAGCGCCATACCGGCGAGGGCCACGAGGACGAATACCAGCAGGAACGCCCAGCGCTTTCCCTTCCGCCGTACCGCCTCTGTCAGCCGGATGCCCAGAAGCCCCAGCAGCAGCGTCCAGATCACGTTCTGGTGTACCGGGTAGAACCATGTGCCGCCGTACATCAGGTCGAAGGGCACTTCCGAAAGCAGGGCAAACAGCAGCAGACGCAGGGTGTATTTTTTCAAATCGTGGGTGTGGAAGTAGCCCTCCACCGCCATAAAGGCAAAGATGGGAAAGGCCAAGCGCCCGGCGCAGGTCAGCCATTCCTGCGCGGGCAGTAACGTCGCCCACAGGTGGTCCATCAGCATCAGCGCCATGGCAAGGATATGAAGGGCCGCTGCGCTCAGGTCAAAGCGGGTCGCGGCAGTGGGGCTGATTGGTTTCGTTGACATACTCGCACCTCGTCTTTTGTCGAAATTCAGTTCCTTTATCTGGAATACGAACGAGCCCCGCAAAGAATTGCAGCCCCGGTAGTTCTTTTCCCGCCGGGGCCGGCTTGCTGCTTTATTTTTTCTGCTGCGAACACCCTAGCAACAAAAAGGTAGCGCCAAGGCAGCGCCATACCACTGCCGTAGCGTGATCCCCTCCGGTAACAAAGTTCAGCGCCGCAGCAAGAAAAAACAGCAGCCCGATGAGATAAAACAGCTTACACCTTTTCATAGCTCATACCTCCGGTTTTGGTTTTCCACCGGCTATTTTGGATACGGCAAGCGCAGGGACGGCTGCCATTTTTTGTGTGCACAGGGGCGCAAAGCGCCCGCCCGGCACGCAGAAGGTGTGCGCCCGCAAAATCTGCGGGCAAAATT
>OHPJ01000791.1_pt1 | contig 12205 bp, 8 predicted proteins | sample 1577701 | NCBI WGS metagenome assembly OHPJ01 (sample SAMEA3879517, study PRJEB24766) | human gut metagenome | biome: human-associated habitat; feature: feces | place: USA | collected 1985/1987 | reverse complement strand
GCAAGGCGGGGGCCTGGATACATGCAAAGCGCTGAGCAACGATGCATGTACACAACGAGCTCGCCCGACGCAATCCGCCCGACCTCAGAAAGCCGCTTACGGCATGGATACTGTCAGCAATTACACCGAAACGCTCGAAAAGACCGTCCGTGACGTTCGTCAGGCCTATGCCGACTATCGTCTCGACGTTGCCGCCAACGCCATCTACTCCTTCGTCTGGAACGAGTACTGCGACTGGTACCTTGAGCTCACCAAGGTCCAGCTCAAGGGCGACGAAGCGACCTGCCGCGCCACGCGTCACACGCTCGTGACGGTGCTCGAAACGGTTCTGCGCCTCGCTCATCCGATCATTCCGTTCATCACGGAGGAACTCTGGCAGAAGGTCTCCGTCATCGCAGGCACCCGCGCCGAAGATGAGGAAACCTCCGTCATGGTGCAGGCCTACCCCGCCTTTGACGAAGTCCGCCTTGATGCTGAAGCCGAAGCCCGCATGAACGCGGTCAAGGCCATGATCGATGCCGTGCGCAACCTGCGCAGCGAAATGCAGCTTCCGCCCGCCAAGCGCATCCCGCTCGTCATCGCAGGTCCCGAAACGCAGTGCCTCGAAGCCTCCCCGTACATTCATTCCCTCGCCCGCCTTGAGGCCGTCGAGCACGTTGAGGACATGAACGGTGCAAACGAAGGCTCGATCGCTCCCGTGGCCATCGTCGGCGACTTCAAGCTGATGCTCAAGGTTGAAATCGACCTCGCCGCCGAACGCGACCGTCTCACGAAGGAAGTCACCCGCCTCGAAGGCGAAGTCGCCAAGTGCGAAGCCAAACTTGGCAACGAACGCTTTGTTGCCCGCGCCCCAGCTCAGGTGGTCGAAACGGAAAAGAAGCGTCTTGCCGACTTCACCGCTCTGCTTGTCAAAGTTCGCGAACAGCTTGAACGCCTGCCGCAATCCTGAGCAACTGGAAAATTTTGCGATAATTAAAGGATCTTTCTGCAACACCATCACAGAAAGATCCTTTTTTCATTTGAAGTCCTCCTCCACCATGGCGCTTCGCATCAATCTCCGCAAAATTCGTCCTGGTTACATTCTCAAGCCTCGAGGCAAAAATCTGAAGTTCGTCTACTACGTCCGCTGCGGACTACGGCATTTCGTCCCCTCCTTTTGGCTTCGACGACACAAGGCCGAGTTGCTTGCAACTTTGGATGCACGAACCGACAAAGAACAAATTCTTGACCGCGTCAATTACTACAACAAGCTGACGGGAATACGAGAACTCTCCGGGCTTACGCATGTCAGCGACGTCACCAACAGCAACGGCACCTACAACTGCGACGCCTTCGAGTTCACACGCTACTTTTCTCCTGATCTTCTTCTGGACAAGCACTTTGGCGACTGGACCACGATCTGTGAAACCCCGAGCATCGTGAAGACGCGCCCTCTGTCCGGAGACAACATCAACAATGTCATCCTCAATCTCGACAAGGTCCGTCACTTTGTATTTCTGAAGGACAAGAGCACTTTTGCCTCCAAATGGGACAAGGCTGTCTTTCGAGGAGCGGCCTATCAACCGCATCGCCGACGCTTCATGGAAAAATTTTTCGGCCACCCTCTAGTCGACTGCGGGAATACGGCAGAGAAAAGTGACCTTCCCAAGGAGTGGAGCGCCCCTCTCATCACGCTCTACGACCATCTGAAGTACAAGTTCGTCATTTCACTCGAAGGTACCGACGTCGCTAGCAATTTAAAGTGGGTTATGTCCTCCAACTCGGTTGCCGTGATGCCTCGTCCCAAATATGAAAGTTGGTTCATGGAAGGGCGACTGCAACCGGGAGTCCACTACATTGAAATCAAGGACGATTACTCCGATCTGGAAGACAAGATTCAGTACTACAGTACACATGTTGAAGAAGCAGAAGCCATCATCCGCAATGCCCATGCGTTTGTAGAACAATTCCGTGACAAGGAACGGGAAGAGCTGATTTCCATTCTGGTGTTGGAGAAGTACTTCCGTCATACCAAGCAATAAAGAGAAAACCCGGGATCAATACCGGGTTTTCTCTTTTTGCAAGCATCTTACGGAACGATCCTCAACTCCTTCAAAGCGCTCCAGACTTCGTCCATCGTCAGCGCATTCAAACAATCCGAATGACTGTCACGATGATTTAGGCAACCCATTCCCCCCTGACACTTGCAGTGTTTTTTGAGAAGGATGACATTGCCTCGCCGCTGTGGCACGCCGTCATTCCGAGAATCAAATGGCTTTGTCTGCCCCCTGCCCCAAGGCCCCCATGCTGTAGGATCGCTAGGTCCGAACAGCGTAACAATAGGCACCCCCGTAGACGATGCCACATGCGTAGTACCGGTATCGGGTCCAACAAACCCCTTCGAGCGTGCTATCAGTTCCGCTGTCTGTCCAAAGCTCAATTTCCCCGCAAGAATGACAGCATCGGCTCCCTCAGGAACAATGTCCCGAATTGCCGCCAGTTCACTTGCATTGTTTCCTCCCGTCAAAACAACCTTCAAACCCGCGTCGTTCAAACGCCTGACAAGAGCACTCCAATTATTCGAAGGCCAAGCCTTGTAGGCATATCGCGGCATGAGATGCAACACGACGTACGGCACGTCAAAACAAGCCTCTGCGGGCAACTGTGCATGCGGTTGCGGCACATAAGGTGCCTTTGCGGGCTCAGCTCCTGTTGCCGTAAGAAGCGAATCCAACTGAAGGATCTTCGGGCCTGGAACCTCCTGCACATGCTTCGTGAGGAGCATCTTTTTCCACCAGTTGCGCTTGCTGAACCCCGGCGTAAAACCGATGCGCTCCTGAGCCATGAAAAAGCCGTAAAGCCCCGGTCTAGTACCTGTTTGCATTACAAACGCCAGATCATAATTATTCCAATGGGCAACCATCCAGCGGAACTGCTCCCATTTACCGGGGCGCTCCGGCACAGTCAGAATCTCATCGATTGTTTCAATGCCTTCGAGCACCCCTTCAACGCTGTCAAACACAAGATACGTGATGTGTGCATCCGGCCAAAGCTCACGGATGCGTACGGACAGTGAGGCCGAAATCAGCGCATCACCGAAATAACGGAAATTGATGACCAGTATCTTCTTCATCAGTCGTCTCTCCTGACGTCTTTCAAATGAGGGAATAGTCATTGCTCATTAGAACACAAGGACGGATGCCTTTCCATGGCTGAAATCACTCAACCACCTCGAGAAGATCAGTACAAAAGCATCCGCCTCAAACTCAAACTGGGTTCTTGGGGTCCAGCCCTGTCAAGTTGTCCACACCGGACTCTTCCTCCACGGCCAGATTGTCTTCGGCGCGATTGCCTTCCCAGTAGGTCGCATTGACAATGCCGAGCTGTTCGGGGTGAAACACGGGATTGAGCCCGTCCTTAAGCTGGCGCTCGTAGTCTTTGAGCGCAATGAAGGCGGGCTTTTGCAAAAGCATGATGGCAATGAGGTTGAGCCACGCCATCGTACCGACACCCACGTCCGCCATGGTCCAGATGAGCGTGGAGGAATTGATGGCACCAAAGGCAACCGTGCCGATGAAGATCGCCTTGCAGGCCGACATGAGCACGGGCTTCCTGATGTAGCGGTTAAGATAGGCCATATTCGTCTCGGCCATATAGTAGTAACCGAGAATCGTCGTGAAGGCAAAAAAGAAAATCGTGATAGCGATGAAGGGGCCACCCCAGCCGGGCATCAGCTGATCAATGGCCGCCTGCGTATACACGGGACCGGCTTCGACACCCTTGAGACCCTCAAAGATCATGGAGCCGTCAGGAGCCTGCATGTTGTAGCAGCCCGTCATCAGGATCATGAAGCCTGTGGCCGAACAGACGAAAAGCGTGTCGATGTAGACCGAGAAGGCCTGCACAAGGCCCTGCTTGGCCGGATGAGAAACAGCGGCCGCCGACGAAGCATGCGGCCCCGTACCCTGACCTGCCTCGTTGGAATAGATGCCGCGCTTGACGCCCCAGGCAATCGCAGCACCCAACATGCCGCCCGTCAGGGAGTCAAAACCGAAGGCACTGTTGACGATCAGCGTCATCACGGCAGGAATCTGCTCCCAGTTGACGCCGACGATGATGAGTGCAACGACGATGTAGGCCTGCGCCATGAAGGGCACGACCCAGGACGTGAAGGTGGCAATGCGGCGCAGGCCACCGACAATCACAAAGCAGGTGATGGAGGCAACGATGGCAGCCGTCACTTCAGCATCAAGACCGAAGGCCTCGTTCCAGGCTAGCGCGATCGAATTGCTCTGCACGCCGGGGCAGAAGAAGCACGAAGCAAGAATCGTAACAATCGCGAACGCCCAGGCATAGGCCTTGAGCTTCAGGCCTCGTTCAATGTAAAAGGCGGGACCGCCGCGATACTGGCCCTCAATGCGCTCCTTGTAGATCTGACCGAGCGTCGACTCCACAAAGGCGGAAGACGCCCCCAGAAAGGCCACCACCCACATCCAGAAAAGCGCGCCGGGACCGCCAAAGCAGATGGCCGTCGCCACGCCTGCGATGTTGCCAGTACCGACACGACCTGCGAGTGTCAGAGATAGCGCCTGAAAGCTGGAGAGGCCGATCTCGTCCTCCTTCTTCTGAAAAAGAAGGCGCCACATTTCTGGGATCAGGCGAAGCTGGACAAAACGAGACTTGATTGAGAAAAAAAGACCAGCGCCCAGACAAAAGGCCACCAGAGCGGGCGACCAGATGACGGCGTTCAAGGTGTGGATGAAGTCTTCCATGCTGATTACTTGCTGTGCGAATGGTTGAGGAACACCGGCACCGTCGGGGCATGCGTTCCGGGTATTGCGTCTTGCGACGCCGAGAGAACAGAAGAGCCCGAAACTTCGGGCTCTTCTTTGGGGGATGCCCCGGACTAAAACCCGGTCAGCCCTTGGGCATCCTTGCTTTCAGGCTCAGGCAGCCTTGGCGGCGCGCTCGGAGATGATCGCCTCCCAGCGTTCGACCTGCTTCGCAACCTGAGCGGGAGCGGTGCCGCCGAGATGGTTGCGGGCGTTGACGGAGCCTTCGAGCTTGAGGACTTCGTAGACGTCCTCTTCAATCGCGGGACTGAAGCTCTTGAGCACATCGAGCGGAAGGTCTTCAAGACCACAGCCGCGTTCGGAGGCGGCGCGAACCGTCTGACCGACGATGTCATGGGCCGTACGGAACGGCGTGCCGTGACGGACGAGGTAGTCGGCAAGGTCGGTGGCCGTCGGATAGCCGGCCTGAGCAGCGTGATGCATGGCATCGGCCTGCGGTTCGACGCCGGCCATCATGTCGCAGAAGGCACGGAGCGTGTCCTTGACCGTGTCGATCGCATCAAACACGGGTTCCTTGTCTTCCTGAAAGTCCTTGTTGTAGGCAAGCGGCGTGCCCTTCATGAGGGTCAGCATGGCGATCAGGTCGCCGTAGACGCGACCGGCCTTGCCGCGAGCCGTTTCAGGAACGTCAGGATTCTTCTTCTGCGGCATGATCGAGCTGCCCGTCGTGAAGCGGTCGGGAAGCTTGATGAAGGCGAAGCGTTGGCTCATCCAGATCACAAGCTCTTCGGAGAGACGGGAGATGTGCATCATCAGAACGGCGGCGGCCGAACAGAATTCGATGGCGAAGTCGCGGTCAGAAACGGCGTCGAGCGAATTCTGGGCAACAGCTTCGAAGCCGAGCAGGCTTGCGGAGTACTCGCGGTCGATCGGATAGGTCGTGCCGGCCAGAGCGGCGGCACCAAGCGGGCTGCGGTTGACGCGACGACGAAGGTCAAGCATGCGCTCACGGTCACGCTCAAACATTTCGACATAAGCCAGCATGTGGTGACCGAAGGTCACGGGCTGGGCGACCTGCATGTGGGTGAAGCCCGGCATGATGAGGCCGGCGTGCTGCTTGGCCTGATGCACCATGACTTCCTGAAGGTGTTCGAGGCGGGCGACGATCACGTCGATTTCGCTGCGCAGATACAGACGGATGTCGGTGGCCACCTGGTCGTTGCGGGAGCGACCGGTGTGCAGACGCTTGCCGGCGTCGCCGATGAGAGCCGTCAGACGAGCCTCAATATTGAGATGCACGTCTTCGAGCTCAAGCTGCCATTCGAAGGCGCCGGAGGTGATTTCCTCACGGATCTGAGCCATGCCGCGACGGATGTCGGCGAGGTCCTGTTCGGTGATCACGCCAACCTTGGCGAGCATGGCCGCATGAGCCAGCGAGCCGTCGATGTCAGCCATGGCCATGCGCTTGTCAAAGTCGACGCTGGCCGTATAGCGAAGCACAAAAGCGTCCACGGGTTCCGAGAAGCGGCCGGACCAGGCCTTCTTCTTGGCATGCAGCGGATCGTTGGAGTTGTCGTGTTCTTGCGTCATTGTTTGTCCCTTTTTTCCTATAAAAAGAGGAGAGAGTCTCCTACGCGTCATTGTACCGTTTTAGCAGATGCCGCACACTGCACCCAGCGGATCCGCAGACCGAGCGGGAACCCTGACGATGAGAAGTCCAGCCCCTTGAACAGGACCGACAGGCCCGCTGTTTTTTTCCTGTTGCATTTTTTCTTTTTTCGTGTAGAATTCGACTTCTACCCGGGGTGTAGCGCAGTCTGGTAGCGCGCCTGCTTTGGGAGCAGGATGTCGGGAGTTCGAATCTCTTCACCCCGACCAGTTTCCAGACATGCATGGACACCAATCGATCTGCCCGTAGCTCAGTTGGATAGAGCACCTGCCTTCTAAGCAGGTGGTCGCAGGTTCGATCCCTGCCGGGCAGGCCACAAAATTCGAATTCTGGTGGGAATAGCTCAGTTGGTAGAGTCCCGGATTGTGATTCCGGTTGTCGTGGGTTCGAGTCCCATTTCCCACCCCAGAACAAATCCCGCACGGTTTCGCCGTGCGGGATTTTTTTCATTTCAGCCGTCAGTATTCGATTTCCGTGCCTGTAACTTCGCCGCTGTTGCGAAGTTCCATTCGCAGTTCATCCACATTGCCGACCGTAAAGGGCAGATACATGCGGCCGCTCGCCTTCTTTGTACGAATGTCAAGCGCCACCGTCACGCCCGTATCGCGTTCCGATCCCCTCAGAATGCTCTCGATGCGCCTGACGTCATGCTTGACGCGACCGTCAATGTCCACACGCAGGCAGGACGCCGCCATGGAGCGGAATTCATCAAGCGACATGGCGTTCTCCACATTGACCGACATGCGCTTGCTGAACTCGTCATAGCGAACGCGCCCCTCGATGCAGACGACATCGTCCGACGCAAACTTGTTCTTGAGCCTCTCCCAAGCTTCGGAGAAGCAGACCACCTCCAGCACTGCCGTGCCGTCGTCGAGCTGAACGACCCCCATGCGACCGCGCTTGCCCTGGACGACACGAACGTTCGTGACCACGCCCGCCAGCTTCACGCTGTCGCGGCTCGGCTGAATCTGTCCGAGGGCCAGCGACGTATAGTGCGCCACCTCGTGCTGATAGAGCTCGTACGGATGACCGGAAAGCCAGAAGCCGAGTGCCCCCTTCTCTTCCTTGAGCTTTCGGCGTTCGGACCAGGACGGCGCCTCCACCCAGTTGACGATGCGCTTGACCTGCACATCGTCTGCAAAGAGGCTGTCCTGCCCCTCGCTGGCCGCCACAGCCTGACCAGCCGTCATGGCCTGCGAAACGTTTCCGAACAGGAAGCCTCGGTCAGGATTGAGCGAGTCAAAGGCGCCCACACGAATGAGTCCCTCGAGGTTGCGGGAATTCAAGCCCGAAACACGCGCCGTCACGTCGAACAGGTCGGTGAAGGGGCCGTCCTTGATGCGGGTCGCCATCATGTCCTCAACCTGCTGCCTGCCCAGTCCCTTGACGCCGCCAAGACCGAAGCGAATGTGCTTTTCGTCGGGCGCCGTGAAGAACCAGTCGGAGAGGTTGATGTCGGGCGGCAGAATTTCGATGCCGTTGGCACGGGCATCATCCAGAAGCGCCTTCATCTTGTCGCCCTGGTCCATCACCATGCAGAGGTTGGCCGCCATGAAGCAGGACGTGAAGTGCGTCTTGAGGTAGGCCGTCTGATAGGCGACATAGGAATAGGCCGCAGCATGCGACTTGTTGAAGCCGTAACCTGCGAACTTTTCCATCAGGTTGAAGATTTCGGTTGCAACCGACGCCTTCACGCCGCGCTCGCCTGCGCCCTTCACGAAGACCGCACGCTGGCGCTTCATTTCCTCGACGTTCTTCTTGCCCATGGCGCGGCGCAGAAGGTCGGCGCCGCCCAGCGAATAACCGCCCACCACCTGGGCCACACGCATCACCTGTTCCTGATACACCATGATGCCGTAGGTTTCGGAAAGCACGGGCGCCATGCGCTCGTCCAAGTACTCCACCTTCTCCCGCCCGAACTTTCGGGCGATGAAGGACGGAATCAGGTCCATCGGACCAGGGCGATAAAGTGCGTTCAAGGCCACCAGATCCTCGAGACGGTCGGGACGCGCCTGACGCAGCAGCTGACGCATGCCTTCCGATTCAAACTGGAAGACGGCGGCCGTATTGGCGTTCTGGAAGCAGCGGTAGGTCTCCTCGTCTGTGACGGGAATGCGCTCCAACTCGAATTCCCTTTCGGGATAGAGCTTGTCGATGTACTCCTTGCACTTCGCAAGGATGGAGAGCGTCGTAAGCCCCAGGAAGTCGAACTTCACGAGACCGACATTCTCCACGTCCTTCTTGTCGAACTGGCTGATCGTATTTTCGGGAGCGCCATCGGAGTTGTAGAGCGGACAGAAATCCGTAAGCGCCCCCGGAGCGATCAGCACGCCGCCCGCGTGCATGCCGAGGTTGCGGGTGATGCCCTCAAGCCCCTTGGCCACACGCATGAGTTCCTTGTACTCATCGTCGCTCTCAATCGCCTCGCGGAACTCGGGCACCTCCTTGATGGCATCATCAAGCGTGACGTTTTTGCCGGGCTGCATCGGAATGAGCTTGGCCAGACGGTCCGCCTTCGAGAAGGGGACGTTGAGCACGCGTGCAACGTCACGCACGACGGCCTTGGCACCCAGCGTGCCGAAGGTCGCGATCTGACTCACGGCGTCCGCACCGTACGTCTCCTTCACGTATTCGATCGTGCGGTCGCGGTTGTACTGGCAGAAGTCCACGTCAAAGTCAGGCATGGACACGCGCTCAGGATTCAGGAAGCGTTCGAACAGAAGGTCGAACTTGAGCGGATCAAGGTCCGTAATGCCGAGCGAATAGGCGACAAGCGAACCTGCGCCCGAACCTCGTCCCGGGCCCACGGGCACGCCGTGGGTCTTCGACCAGTTGATGAAGTCCTGAACGATGAGGAAGTAGCCCGGAAACTGCATCTTCTTGATGATGCCGAGCTCATAGTCAAGGCGCTCCACGTATTCAGGGCGCTTGGCGTCCCTCACCTTCTCGTCGTCATAAAGGAAGGCCAGACGCTTCTCCAGACCCTCACGGGAGAGATGGTCCATGTAGTCGTCCAGACTCATGCCGTCCGGCGTCGGGAAGAGCGGCAGCTGCGGTTTCGAAAGCACCCCGTCAAGATTGCAGCGCTTCGCGATGATGACGGAATTGGCCAGCGCGCTCGGAACGTCCTTGAAGAGCTCGCACATCTGCTCCTCGCTCTTCAGGTACTGCTCGCGCGTATAGCTCTTGTCGCGACGGGGGTCGGTGATCGTGAAGCCGCCCGCAATACAGCAGCGCACTTCGTGCGCCTCGAAGTCCTGCGGCTCGAGGAACTGAACGGGATGAGTCGCCACAACCGGAACGTCAAATCTGGAGGCCACCGTCACGAGGAAGGCATTCTGATTTTCGTCCTTCGGTCTGTTGGCACGCTGGAGTTCGATGTAGAGACGGTTCGGAAAGAGCTTCTTCCAGCGTCCGACAATGCCGCCCGCCTGACGCTCGCTGCCCGTGTCAATGAGCTGCGACAGGCGTCCCTTGGGGCCGCCCGTCAGCGCGATGAGGCCGTCCGTGGCACCGGGCACATCAAGCCAGTCGTCACAGATCTGACCGCGATACGGATCCTGTCCCTCCAGAAACGCCTTGGTGAGCAGAACGCACAGGGAGTGGTACCCCGTGTGGTTCATGCAGTAGAACGTCATCCTGTAGGGATTGTCGGGGAACTTGTTGTTCTTGATCTTGACGTCGCAGCCAAGGATGGGCTTGAGACCAGCAGAGAGCGCATGCGTGTAAAAGCGCAGGCCGCCGAAGACGTTCATCAGGTCCGTAATGCCGAGCGCCACCCCGCCCATTTCAAGAGTCTTGTGAATGGCGGGGTCGATGCGCACGAGCCCGTCCGTGACGGAATACTCGGAGTGAAGACGAAGATGAACGAAACGGGGCTCAGTCATGACCTAAAACAATGCTCTGCAGGGTTACTTCAAAACGGTGAGTTTAACCGAGGGATCGGCGGACGTCACGGACGAAGCCGCCGCAGGCGTCATCACCGCCTGCTTCATGTCAGCGTGCATCACCAGTGCCTTCAGCTCGGAATGGGTGCGCAGGAAGGCCTCCGCTCGATCCCAGCCCATTGCAAAAAGGGCCGTGCAAAGCGCGTCCGCTCGCGCGCCGTCGCGATCAATGATCGTCACGGACGAAATGTCGGTCTTCGCAGGCCGCCCCGTCTTCGGATCCAGAATATGGGAGTAGCGCTTGCCGTCCTCCTCGAAGTAGCGTTCGTAGGCGCCTGACGTGATCACGCTTTCATCCTTCACCGAAGCCACGGCGAAATAACCGCCGCGGGACTCCGCGGGATGCTGGATGCCGATGCGCCAGGGGCGGCCATCCGACTTCTCGCCCACGGCAACGATGTTGCCGCCGAGATCGAGAACCCCACGCGTCATGCCTGCGTGCTTGAGAATGTCGGAGAGTCTCTGGCCGATGAAGCCCTTCGCAATGGCACCCATGTCGATGCTCTGTCCCTTGGCGATCTGCATCATGCATCGCCCGCCCTCGCGCCAGACGCGAACCTTGGAGCGGTCGACCTTGGAGACCGCCTCGGCAATGGCCTCATCGGACGGCACGTGCTCGCCGCCGAAGCCGATCTTCCAGAGATTTACGACAGGGCCTATCATCGGCTCGAAGGCGCCGTTCGTCTCATCGGCAATGGCAAGCGCCTGCTTCGTCATGTCGGCGATTTCACAGGGCACTTCGACGGGCTCGCCAGCGCGGCGATTGACCTCATTGAGAGGGGTATCCTTGTGGACTGACATCAGATCGTCATAGTCCGTCACCTTGTCCTCGAAGACAATCGCGTAATGCTTGACAGCCTCCGGCGTAGCACCGAAGAGTTTCGCGTTGATGAGAGTGCCCATGTGAAGCGTATGACGCTCAAGAGCGTATTCCCGGGGCTCCGCAGTCTGAGGAGCCTCGGCGACCCCGCCTTCAGCCGAGAGAATCGGCGCAGCGGATGAAAGCCCCAGAGCCAGCAGAACGGCAGTCAGAGATGTTTTGAAACGTTTGGTTTTCATGATGTCAACAGAACAAAACACGAGGTGCCGAGACAACAAGGGGCGGAGCATCAGCCCCGCCCCTCTTCGGCAATCCGACGATTCAGGACATTACTTGCCCCAGGAATCCTTCAGGCCGACGGCCAGATTGAAGACAGGCTTTTCAGCCGTGTGATCCTCACGATCAGCCACGAAATAGCCGTTGCGCTCGAACTGGAACTTGTCGTCACGAGCGGCCGCAGCGGCTGCGGGCTCGACATAGGACGAAAGCACCGTCTTCGAATCGGGCGTGAGACGGTCAAGGAAGCTGCCCTCGCCTTCGTCCGGATGCGGCACGTTGAAGAGTCGGTCATAGACGCGGATTTCGGCAGGAACAGCCGTCTTTGCATCAAGCCAGTGGATCGTCGCCTTCGTCTTGACGGACATGGAGCCCTCTGAACCGGAGCGCGTCTCAGGGAGATACTCGGCATGAACCGCAGTCACGCGGCCGGACTCGTCCTTTTCGAACGAGGTCGGCACGATCACATAGCCGTAGCGCAGGCGAACGGGCTTGGCGGGCGTGCCGTCGGCAGGCACCGTCAAACGACGGAAACCCTTGGGCGGGACTTCGGCGAAGTCGCCTTCCTCGATCCACAGTTCGCGCGAGAACGAGATCCTGCGCGTGCCCATTTCGGGCTTCTGCGGATGATTGTTGGCCTCCAGCTCCTCGGTCTGACCTTCAGGATAGTTGTCGATGATGAGCTTCACCGGGTCCAGCACGGCGATGCGGCGCTGAGCGG
>OHPJ01000790.1_pt1 | contig 12211 bp, 9 predicted proteins | sample 1577701 | NCBI WGS metagenome assembly OHPJ01 (sample SAMEA3879517, study PRJEB24766) | human gut metagenome | biome: human-associated habitat; feature: feces | place: USA | collected 1985/1987 | reverse complement strand
GTATGAAGTCCCGCCTTGTTTTGTATGGTTCATATGATTTTGTAGATATGGTTAAATGATCCTTTTTTTGCGTATGATTATGTTATTCCTTTGCGCATAAGATCATGAATAATGTGAACTCTGACGAGTCCGACATGATTTGTGAGTACGTTGATGTCCCCGGACGGTAACGGTGTTTACATAAATTTATTTTGCATCCTGCGACCTTCTTCGCACTTCACGGATTACTGAATAATATTTTTCTTCTTTTCTTCCTTTTTCTTCTTGGAAACGGACTTGGAAGATGTTTTCCCGCGATAGGGCTGCGGGACAAACTCCTCTTCATCCCCCTGATCCTCCTTGGCATCGGGGTCACGGAAATAGTCCTCCGCCCACTGATAGCAGAGATCATCGGGAATATCGCAGCCGTATGCCTGCTGACCGGGGCCCGGCTGAACGCCGTTTGCCTTCAGCTCGTCCTGCACATAATCCCATGCCTTCCGGCTGATATACTGGAAACAGTGGATCATGCTCTTACGCGGGTGCATGGTGAGCCGGGCAAAGCCGAGGTCATCAATACACTTGGTCTGGATAAACTCGGCAACGCTCTCTTTCATGTTGCGTCGCGTCAGCTTCTCCGTATCTGCGGACACACGCTTTGCGGCAGCCTTGAGCAGCTCTGCCGGGCCCATGGCATCCAACCTTTCCAGCGCGGCCTGTTCCGCCCGCCGCTTTTCCGCCTGCTTGGCGTCCCACTCTGCTTTGCGCTTGGCTTCAGACGCTTCGTGCGCACGGCGTGCCTCATCCTCGCTTTGGGTGTTGGGGGCGGTTGCCGGTTCGCTGGCCGCCGTCGGAGTCGGAGCTGCAGTCGGAGAACTTGCTGTCGCCGGTTCCACAGGAGCCGTCTGCGGCATATCCATAGCATCATCTTCCGTAAAGGCGTCAGAAACGGCAGCCTCGCTGCTTTGGAGCTCGTAATCCATATTTGAAAAAGCGCCCATTCGTACATTCCTCCTAAATAAAATTTTGAAAAGGACGCTCCTGTGCCAATGGCACAAGGCGTCCTTTTTTTACATACTTGGCTCAGACCGTGTAGACCAGTGTGCTGAATGGGTCGAAGCAGTAGCACACAACAGTCGGATACTGAGCAGCCGTTCTTTGAATTTCCTGTTGGATGGCAAGGGCCTCACCCATTCCGCAGGGCGTATCCCAGCCGGTCCAGACCATAGCTGTAAAATAGCGGTACTCCGGATGATACCGGATCTCCGCGCCTAAATTTCCGCAAAGCTGTAATACCGCTTCAAGAGATTCCTTCCTTTGTTTCTCCATCGCAGCATACTCATGCCTTCTTTGCCAGCGCGGGAGAGAATTTCACCTGCGGAAAACCAGCCATATCGCAGTAAAAGTATCTGCGCTCGCTTTCATCATACAACTCCAGCACATCGGATGGGGCAATGCTGCGGCCGTGATAGTCCGGGGGGAACGCCTGATTATAGCGTGCAAAAATGCGTTCCAGAATATCACGTTCATCTTGCCCGACCGGGCAGGTTAGCTCACCGTCGTAAACGAGTGTGTATTCCGCCGCCGGGGGCTGCTGAAAGCCGGCCTTGTGCAGCGCGTCAATGCCGCCAAAGGCGAATGCGCGCGTCTTGCCATGCTCCAGATCCAGCTGGTAAACACGAAACCGCTGCATTTTGCGCTGACTGTCCAACAACTCCTGAAAAGAAACGCCGGGGGCAGTCTGTAAGTACGCATCGTATTCCTGCTCCGTCAGCCCCAGATAGTCCCGCAGGGAAATACTGTCCACCTTCATCGTGTGCCATTTTTCCGTACAGGCTTCCAGCATTTCCAGCCCGCACAGCCCGTTGAGATATTGCTCCTTAAATGTCATTTCTGGATCCTCCTTCATTTTCTGTTCTTTCCGGCGCAGCGCAAGCTGCCAGTCATCAATACCCTTGTAATTGGGATTCCATGTGAGCCTGCGGCAGCGCATCCCGTGCCTGGCCGCCAGCGCATAGATCTTCGATGCGCCTTTTCCCACCATTTCATTACTGTACTTATCCATGTCCTCCGCCTCGATGATCTCCTCCGTTCCGTTTCGGTGCAGGAACGCAAACAGTTCATCCAGCTTGGCGGTGTTGTTGGCTCCCAGTGTGGCAACAAAGGTCCTGTGCATCAGCGCGTGAGCGACATCCGCCTTGAGGCAGCCTTCCGTCACATATACAACGCGGGAGCATGGATCGCCCACAAAATGAATGGGGCTCCCCGAGGTCGTTCCCATGCGCTTTCCCGTGGAGGACAGCGTCAGATATTTCACGCCCGTTTTCTCCGGTGGATCGTCTTTATCCTTGAGCGGGTGATCCAACCGGATCTGTGCGCCGCGGATCAGACCGTCTACACCGAAGATGGGAATGATGATGCCTGATGTCCGCTGGTGGAATTTGACCGTCCAGCAGCCGTTATCATCCACATAGAAGCCGGGAACACCCTGCACCCTGCAGCCCGCCTTGACCACCCGATTGGTCAGGGAGCGGCACAGGAAAGGGGGCGGCGTACTCTTGAAGCCAAAGCGTGTGATCTCATCGTCGGACAGCCCCCGCACAGACCGGAGGTGCTTGCGGTGCGCCGGGATGAGTGTCAGCATGGACAGCAGCATGGAGAGGGTCTGATGCACTTCCTGAACAGAAGCCGCGTCAGACTGCTCGGCCTCCGTAGGCGCCGTTTTCTCCGGAACCGTATAGTCCGGTGAAAAACCATTTACCGCCAAAGCGTCGCAGATCTCCCGATAAGCGTCTGAATTGCTGACGCCATATACCTTTGCGTAAAGGGACAGCATTCCGCCGCCTTCACCGCAGTAGTTACAGCGCCACAGGTCTTTTGCCGTGTTCAGATTCATTTTCCCCCGGCGGTCACCGCAGATGGGACAATCCACATACACCTGACCGGGAGCCCTCCGCCTGATATTCAGGCGGAGGAGCCCGGCCACATCCATAATGCCAAAGGGGAGATCATGCTTTTTCCCGTAATTCAAACCAGCATCCCTCCCAAGACGCGAAATTTACGGATGGAAAGCGGTCAGCTTGCCTTTAACTGCTGCGAACCGCCCATCAGAAGCATGGCGGCAGCCTTCATAATATTGCCGCAGTCCTCACAGAGATAGGCGTAATATTTCAGGCTGGAGGGACGCTGCTCAGAAACCTGTGCCATCGTCCAACCCTTATTGACGCCGGTGGTTACGACCAGCTCCGCAGCTTCCTCTTCTGTCATCAGCGAAAGGATCTCGTCCACCGTCATATCGTCCGAATATTTCGGCGCAGCCGCTGTCGATGCCGCTGCCGGCATATCGACCACGACAGGCTTCACCGTCCGCGCTGTTTCAGCCCGCTCCATGACCGCAGGCTCCGCCGTTTCCGAAGGAACCTCCCGCGCCTTTTGGGGCATAACCGGATCAGGCTCAGAAGCCGCAGTTCCGCCGCTTAACGCCTGCAGCAGACTCATGGCGTCTGAAACACTTTCCGTCTGCTGGGTGGTGTGAACCTCTTGCTGAGTTACGTTGGGCGTCTTTGCCGCCTCCTGCGGTTGAACCTCTTGCGGTGTAGGCACTGCCTGTACCGGATGACTTTCGCCGATAGGATCTTCTCGCTGCGGCGCTGCGGCTCCATTTACCGCCGGAGCAGTCTCCTGACGATTTACAGTACTCGTTGCGACTTCCTGTTTTCCATCGGCCTGTGCATCTACCGCCGCAGAGGGGTTGATCTCACAGAGCTGGATGCCGAAGCCTGCATTATCCAGCGCCGTTTTCAGCGCCTCGTCCTGCGCGGCCTGCACATAGCGTCCGGCAGGAGCCTGAGCCTTTTCCACCGCCGCGGTAAAATTGGTAATGGGCTGGTTGTCCTCTCTGGACAGAAATACCTGCGCCTCATAAACGGCGATCTGGTCGGTGACCCGCAGCCGGTTCAGCAGCATTTTTCCATCGGGGCAGGCCAATCGGAACCAGAGCCGCTGATAGCGCGGCTCCAGCTCGATTCCGCCGTTGGCGTTTCTTTTCAGAAAGCGCAGCGGGTCAAAGCCCTGCACCCTGCGAAGCTGCTGTACGGCGGGGATCGCTTGGGTCAGCATAATTCTTTCTCTGGACATGGTTTGATACTCCCTTCATAAAATAAATAAGAGATGACTGTGCGTTTTTTTGCACATTCATCTCACATTAACTGGCACGCTGCCATTCTTCGCCCTCTTCGTTACGGAGGGCCTTGCGCGTGACTGCCTTATAGTAGAGGGCAATGCGTTCGCCCAGCATGGTGTTGCGTTTTCCTTTTCGGCTCCGATGGATCGCCATATACAGCGCCCGTTTCTCACCCACCAGCAGCACACGGCGCTTGGCACGGGTGATTGCCGTGTAGAGAAGATTCCGCGTCAGGAGCACATTATGGGCAGCCAGCAGTGGAATAATGACCGTATCATACTCGGAGCCCATGGATTTGTGGATCGTAATGGCATAGGACAGCTCCAAATCATCCAGAAGTACCTGCGGGCAATCCATATAGCGGCCGTCAAACTCGATCACGACATCGGTACCGCTGATTTTGCGGATCGTGCCGATGTCACCGTTGAAAACACCCTCGCCGACCTGCTTGCCGGAGCGGTCATACAGCTTGATGTCGTAATTATTCCGCATCTGCATCACGCGGTCGTTGAGGCGGAATATCTTTCCGGCGTACACGATCTCCGGTGTCTGCGGCGCTGCGGGGTTGATCTCCTCGCGGATGGCTACATTCAGACTGTTGACCGATGCCTCACCCTCAGAGCGAAACGGCGATAAAATCTCCACCTGCTCGATTCCTTTTGCGGCGATCTGCTCCTGATACAGCTCACGGATGATGCCGGCAGTCTCCTCCTGGCTCTCTGCCTTATGAAAGGCAAAGTCCTCACCATAGTAGAGCGTCGTTTTGCCCTCGTTGATAAAACGGGCATTGTGGGCGATCAGGCTGTCCTGTGCCTGACGGAAGATCTCGTCCAGCACCGTGACCGGCACGACACCGGAGCCGATCAGCTCGTGAAATACATCACCGGCGCCCACACTCTCCAACTGGTCTGCATCACCGACCAAAAGGACTTTGGTGCCGGGGCGCAAGCGTGAAAAGAGCTGGTGGATCAGCCACATATCGACCATGGAAGTCTCGTCCACGATCAGGAGCCCTGCTTCCAGCGGTTTCCGTTCCCGGTCTTTCTTCGATTCCGAATCACCGTGAAGTCCCAGAATGCTGTGGAGTGTCTGCGCTTCATCGATCCCCGTTGCCTCCGCCATACGCCGGCTCGCCTTACCTGTGGGCGCTCCGAGTACGATCTTCTGCTGAGGATAGAGCTGACGGTGCACTTCGATCACCGTTTTCAGAACCGTGGTCTTGCCGGTGCCGGGGCCGCCTGTGATGATGGACAGGTTATGCCGGAACACCATTTCCACGCCTTCTGACTGGCGTTTGGACAGGTTGAGCCCTAAGCTATGCTTCACTCGCTCCAACGGCTGCGCAATGTCTACCACCGCCGGATTTGCCAGAAACAGCTCTACCGCTTTCTGTGCGGTTTCGCTCTCCTGCAGGAATTGCTTGGGCAGATACACGTTGCCGTGATTCGATACCACCTCATCCTGCCGGATCATGGCAGACAGCTCCTGTTCGACCTGGCTCATGGGGACGCGCATCTGTGGGAGGGGTATCCGCTCATTGAGCAGCTGCATAGCCGCTTTGAGCAAAGACTCCGCCTCCAGATAGAGATGTCCGTCCTTTGTCCGTGCGTCCTCCAGCGCATAAAAGAGCGCACCGTGGACGCGCTTCGGATCACGCAGATCTCCACCGGATTTTTGTACGATGGCGTCAATCCTCTTGAAGCCGAACCCCGGCACCTGACAGAGATTGAAGGGACTCTGTCTCACGATGTCTGCACAGGCAGGGCCGAAATGCTGATAGATCTTCTGCGCGGTCGTCGGCGTGACCTTGAACGGGGCCAGCAGGGTCATCAGGACACGCATCCGGCTGGTTTCCGCATAGGCGTCCTTGATCTCCGCAAGCCGTTCCTTCGTAATGCCGCGAATCTCAAGAAGCCGGTCTGGCTGATGTTCCAGAATCTCCAGAGCATTGATGCCAAACTTTTCAATGATCGCGTCGGCGGTCTTTTCTCCGATGCCCTTCAGCAGACCGGAGGCAAGATAATTGCGGACGCCCTCCAATGTGGGCGGCACGATTTCCTGCCAATGATCGACCTGAAGCTGAAGCCCGTATTTTCCGTCCTTCCACTCTCCATCCATCTCGATCTTCACCGTATCCGTCTGCGGCAATTCGATGCCGACGGCGGTAAAGCGGATCAGGTGGTCGTGATAGCGATAGGGACTCCGGGCTTCTGCCGGTACGCTGCTGTCCTCCGTCTTCATCCGAAGGACAGAATATTTGCTGGACGCATTGAAAAACAGTACCTTGTCCAGTGCTGCAACAATGCTCACAGCACATCACCTCCGTTTCTTTTCACGCTGCCTGCAAGGCAGCTTTTTTCACATGGAATCTTCGCCATTCAGACACCGTGACATACTGATCGTAAATATCAGGGTGTTCGTCCTTCAAACGCTCTAAGGCGTCCTTCGATATGCCTGCGGAGCGTACCGGATTGTAGGTTATGGTGTAGCTCTCCGCAGAACCGTTATACACGGCGGTGCAGCTTGTGCCCATTCTCTCGATGAGCATACCCTTCAACCTTTTGATGTCCTTGTCCAGCTTGTTCACATCAGCCGACAGCGTCTTTTTCTGCTCTTGCAGGGAAAGGATCATGGACAGCTGCCCAAACTGCGTCTGTCCCAGCAGCACGGGAGGCGCATCCTTGTCCGCAGGCCCCATCTTTCGCCGCAGGCTTTCGAGGATCAGGTCGCCATCCGCTTCCACATAGGGAGGCGGCGTTTTTGTGAGAACATGATTCTCCCAGAAGTCCCGTTCCAAAGCGATCAGTTCTTCTTCATAGGCCATGTCACGGTCGATACGGCGGATGATTGCCTCGTCTTCCGAATTTCCGTAAAGGCAGCAGAAGTAGACCCGGTCAATATTCATGACCGTCATGTAGTGCCGCCCCTGTGATTCGTAGTAGATGGGAACGATCTCCTCGCCGTTGTACCACCAGTTATCCTTGGCGTTATAGTTTGTGGTCTTGATCTCAAGGATGGCTGTTGTACCATCCGGCAGTTCCACCATATAATCCAGATCCGCCAGCATCCAAGGATACAGCGGGTGCCGGAACATGAATGGTCGGCGGTAGATCTTATAGCCCGTCTTATGAGCGAAGATCTTGGCAACCAGTGGCTCCAGCAGGGTTCCAACCTCCAACTGGACCCAGTTTTCGGCATCATCCGCTGTGACGATATTCAGCTTGTCATAGTAGAGATCCCGCCCAGTACGGAATGGTGAAATTCCGAGAACGGCAGCGGCGTCACTTCCGCCGATGCCCTTGCGCCGGTATTCCAGCCATTGTTCACGCGGCAGACCTTCTGTACCGACGAGAATTTGCGGAGCGTAACACTTTGCATTTTTCATGGATGCATTCCTCCTCGGTTTCATATTTGATGCGCGGCTTATTCAAAAGCCGCTTCTCTCTGTACCCGTGGTACGGTCGGGAGGAACGTCTGGGATGCCCTCCGGGTTTCCATTTTCGTCTGAATTTCATTTCTTGTTTCCACCTTTCTTGATGATATATCCTCAAAGCCTTTCGGCGTTTGGGCGCAAAAAAGCGGGAACAACGATCCTGGTAAAATCCAGTATGTTTGCCTGACAGCAAACTCTCGTCATTCCCGCAGTATGGGGCAGTCCCCCGTAAAATAAAAAAGCCAGCAGCAGCCGGCTCTCATGGCACAGCAATACTACTGACAAAAACGTACAAACCTGACAACGTGCGCAGGTGGATCACTCCACACACAGATCATTGACCTATGCCCAAAGGGAAATTGCGCAAAACTCATTTACGGGCAAAGTGTAACACAATATATTGTATAAGTCAATGCAAAATACTATATTTAGTTTTTCTGGCGCGCGTGCAAAAAATACGGACATGGCCCCGTATTTATTTTGTGAACGGGAAAAACCATCTATTGAACCTTGAAAACGCCGCCCCCAACTGCGGCTGCATCGATTTGTCCGGGAGTTATACAGGATCGGCTGACAGTATGCGTTTGCGTACCTGCCGGGGAAGTGCCGCACAGCGGCAGCCTGCAAATACGCGGCCTGAAGCGAGGGCGCAGGAAATGGTCCGGACGCAAAATCGCAATCCTTACAGAATTTTATGCTTGGCAACCGCTATTGCGGAGTGTATAATGTGCCTACCCTGCTAAACCATTAGGAAAGGAGGCACTACTGCATTCTATAACGGTTTCCAAGCTGCAATAGGAGGTATTACCTTGTCTGACCAAATTTGCAGCAACAATGTTCAACGTACCTACACCGTCGAACAGGTCTCTCGAATCCTTGGGATCAGTCTCCGCAAGACCTATTACCTCTGTGAGCACACAACTGATTTTAAGGTCATTCGGCTTGGGAAGCGGTGCCTGCGCATTCATAAAGAGTCTTTTGATTCTTGGTTCAATGCGTTGGATCAGCCATAGAGCATCGAACAAGGAAGGAACCGTTATGGCAACATATACTATTCGCGGAACATCTCACAACATCGTCTACACCTATAAGACGATTGACGGAAAACGTAAACAGCAATGGGAATCCTATTCCTCGGAGTTGGAGGCGATACAGCGCAAAGCCTACATCGACTATCTCCAAGCTCAAAATAGGGCATCTGATATTACTCATGAGGCTGCTGAGTATCGCCGCAAAAAAGCCATTGAGAAAACAGCTCAAAAAATCGCCGCAGAAAATGCAGCAGTCGTTGTCGAGCCTCCGTCCATCGAAACTGAAGACAATATGAGCAAGACCTACCGAGAATTCATGGAGCGCTTTTTGCCGATCTATGCAAGGAAACGGAACTTCTCGCCCAAGACCTACGACAGCTATCGTCAAAATCTGGAAACACACATCTACCCTTACTTTGGTGATTGGGTCATGAGCTCTATTACGAGCAGCGCTATTGACGGCTTCATTGACTATCTTTTTCAAAAACCATGTCGTGGAAGCAAAAGTTATGGCAAACGTGCTTCAGAGGTTCCAACTCTGAGCTCTGGAACTGTAAAAAAATGCTATAACATTCTTACTCTTGGCTTTGAAACAGCAAAGCGATGGAACTATATCTCGGAAATTCCTAACACCAAAGGTCCGTCTGAGCACTACAAGAAGCGCAAAGCCTGGTCTTCTGAGCACATCTCAAAAATTCTCGACCAAATTCAGGATGATCCCATTCTCCATCTCTCGGTACATCTCGCTTTTATTTGTTCACTCAGAGCGGGGGAAATTGTTGCAATCGATATTAACTCAATCAACCTTAATGAAGGCAGCATGTGGATCTCCCAGATTCTCGAGCGCGTCTCTGACGAGTCTCTCAAAACTCTTTCCAAAGAAAAAATAGCTAAAGTTTTTCCAAAGCAGTTTTCTAACGCTAAAAGCCGCCTTGTCTTAAAAACGCCGAAGACGGAGGGCAGTTTGAGAAAACAGTACCTAACTCGTCCATTGGTTCAAGAAATCAAAGAGCGCATTGCAGAAATTAACAAAACAAAAGAACTCCTTGGTCCAGAATATCAGGACAACGGTTTTCTAATCTGTCAGTCTGATGGACGCCCTGTTGATCCAAATAATCTCTGCAAATCCTTTAAGGAATGGCAGAGTACAATGAATATCACAGATCAAATTGATCTTCAGGGGCTACGCAAGTCAGGGCAAATGCACAAAATCAGATTGACGAAAAACAATTATCAACTTGTCGCTGCTAATGCTGGGCAATCCCCCGAAGTGCTTATGCATCATTACAACGAAGCGCTTGAAGCCGAAAAACAGCAGCTTGCCTCGATGGTTGAATCAAGTTTTTATCCATCACTTGAAAAAAAGAGTGAGACACTATCAACTCTTGACCCAGCCGAAATTTTGAAACTAATTCAGGAGAATCCAGACCTCGCAGCGAAACTTGTGCAGCTATTGAAAGTCTCTGCGTAAGATGACACTCCTTGCAAACATTTTTTCGTTTAGCACGATCTTTAGCAGGATGTTTAGCAGAACCCATAAATTGAGGTATTTGAGGGCTATCTCAAAAAAAGAAAAACCTCAAAACCATTGCGGTTTCAAGGTTTTTTTGGAGCTGCTGGGCAGATTCGAACTGCCGACCTCATCCTTACCAAGGATGCGCTCTACCGACTGAGCTACAGCAGCATAATGTGGCGACCAAGAAGGGGCTCGAACCCTCGACCTCCAGCGTGACAGGCTGGCGTTCTAACCAACTGAACTACTTGGCCATTTGGATGGTGGGAACAACTGGACTCGAACCAGTGACCCCCTGCTTGTAAGGCAGGTGCTCTAACCAGCTGAGCTATGCTCCCGTACCTGTCGTTCTCTCAAGCGACATTGGTTATTATACTAAACCCATCCAAATCTGTCAATAAGAATTTTTCAAAAATCGCATTTTTCTTACAGAGACGCCAGAAGCCTCTCCAGGTCTTCCTTGGAGAAGTCATACACCGTATCGCAGAACTGGCAGCTCAGCTGGCAGCCGCCCTGCTCGCGGAGCATCTCCTCCAGCTCCTTCCGGCCCAGCGAGATCAGCGCGCGCTCCACCCGCTCCCGGCTGCAATAGCACTTATAGGACACGGGCTGGGTCTCCAGGATCTTCAGGTCGAAGTCGCTCATCACCGCCCGCAGCAGATGCTCCGGATCGGGATCCTGTTCCAGCAGCGCCGAGACCGGCCCCGCCGCCATGATGCCGCCCTCCACCTTGACGATGGTATCCTCCGTAGCGCCGGGCATCAGCTGGATGAGGTAGCCGCCGGCGGACTTCACGCTCTGGTCACGATCCACCAGCACGCCCAGACCGCAGGCTGTGGGGATCTGCTCCGACTCCACGAAATACCCGGCGATGTCCTCCGCCACCTCGCCGCCCAGCAGGTCGATGGTCCCCACATAGGGCTCCTTCATGTGCAGATCCTTGATGACGGTCAGCGTACCCTCATGGCCTACGGCGCCGCCCACGTCCAGCTTGCCGTCCGCCCGGAGGGGCAGCTCCACCTGCGGGTTCGTTACGTAGCCCCGGACGTTGCCCTCGTTGTCGCTGACAGCCAGCACCGTACCCAGCGGCCCGCCGCCCTTGATCTGCAGCGTCAGGCTTGCGCCCTGCCCCTTCAGGGCGTTGCCCATCATGGACGCGCCAGCCAGTGCGCGGCCCAGCGCCGCCGTGGCCACCGGCAGCGTCTTGTGGATCTGCCGCGCCCGCTCTGTCAGATTCCGGCTGTAAATGGCAGCCGCCTGCACCATACCATCGCTGGAGATGGCTCTTACGATTCTGTCTTCCACGTTATGTCAACCTCTTTTGCTCAGTTTCGTATGCAGCAGATATACACCCGCTGTTCATTTTCACCGGGACGGCGCAGCTTGGCGTCGCCGTAGACCCGTATATCGCCGAAGCCCGCCTCGGTGAGCCATGCCGTCAGCTCCTCCACGTTATAGGCGCGCTCCCGGTGCAGCTCCTCCCGCCGTTCCCACGCGCCGTCACTGCGGCGCTGGAAGATATCCATATAATAGGTACACAGGCCGCGGCTGTACTCGGTGCGCCACACGCAGTAGGTGTCCTCCGTCTCGTCCAGAAACACCTGCCCATCCAGTGCCGCCAGCTTGGCCGCGGTGTTCACGTCGAACACCAGCACGCCGCCGGGGGCGATGAACAGGTGCAGCCGCCGGAAGGTGCGGCGCACATCGGCGGGGTCGGTGAGATAGTTCAGGCTGTCCAGGCAGCAGACCGCCGCGTCCACGGTGCCGTACAGATCCAGCTTGGGCATGGACTGGTGCAAAAAGATGGGCGGTACGCCCTGTACCGACCCGGTCTTGCTCATGGCCGCCGCCAGCATCTCCTCGGAGCCGTCCACGCCGATGAGCTCATAGCCCCGGCCCGTCAGCAGCCACGTCATGGTGCCGGTGCCGCAGGCCAGATCCAGCACCACCCGCACCGGGATGCGGCTGCGGCGGAACAGCTTTTCCAGAAAGTCCGCCCGCTTCTCGTAGCCTACGTCGGTGGTCAGGGCATCGTAGGACGCCGCAAGCCCCTCATAGCTGCTCATGACCGT
>OHPJ01000784.1_pt1 | contig 12253 bp, 6 predicted proteins | sample 1577701 | NCBI WGS metagenome assembly OHPJ01 (sample SAMEA3879517, study PRJEB24766) | human gut metagenome | biome: human-associated habitat; feature: feces | place: USA | collected 1985/1987 | reverse complement strand
TAAAAAATGATTAAATATAAAGTGGGGCCGGATTAAGAGTCATTCGCTAACCCGTCGCCCCTGCTTTTTTATTATACTAAGTCTACGCGACCTTTCACTTCTTCAAGTACAGCCTTAGCAATAGAGCTGGAAACTTGAGCATGATGATCATAAGTCATAGATGATGTAGCACGACCCGAAGTAATAGTACGCAAAGCTGTTACGTAACCAAACATTTCTGCCAAAGGTACTTTAGCTTTTACAATACGAGCTCCAGAACGGCTTGATTCCATACCTTCTACTTGACCACGACGCTTATTCAAGTCACCAATAACATCACCCATGTTTTCTTCAGGAGTTACAACCTCCAGTTTCATAATAGGTTCAGTCAATACAGGACCTGCTTTAGCACATGCATTTTTGTAAGCCTGGATAGCACAGATCTCGAATGACAACTGGTCAGAGTCAACCGGATGGAATGAACCATCCTTCAAAACTACTTTCAGTGAATCAAGCGGATACCCTGCCAACACACCATTCTTCATTGCGGTCTGAAAACCTTTCTGAACTGATGGGATAAATTCCTTAGGAACATTACCGCCCTTCACTTCATCAATAAACTGCAAACCACCTTGTGTAAAGTCTTCGTCAACCGGGCCGATTGCCACAATGATATCGGCAAACTTACCACGACCACCAGACTGCTTCTTATAAACTTCACGCAATTCAACAGTCTTAGTGATAGCTTCCTTATAGTTAACCTGAGGTTTACCCTGGTTACATTCTACTTTAAACTCACGTTTCAGACGGTCGATAATAATATCCAAATGAAGCTCACCCATACCGGAAATAATAGTCTGGCCGGACTGCTCATCAGTCTTAACAGTAAATGTCGGGTCTTCTTCAGCCAGTTTAGCCAAGCCATTAGACAACTTGTCCAAATCTTTCTGAGTCTTAGGTTCAACTGCAATACCAATTACAGGATCAGGGAATTCCATTGATTCCAATACGATCGGTGCATCTTCATCACACAACGTATCACCTGTACGGATATCCTTGAAACCAACACCGGCACCAATATCACCAGCTCCAATCACCTCTACAGGATTCTGTTTGTTTGAGTGCATCTGGAACAAACGTGATACACGTTCTTTTTTACCCGAACGAGTGTTATAGATATATGAACCAGCCTCTACCTTACCAGAGTAAACGCGGAAGAAAGTCAAACGTCCGACATAGGGGTCAGTTGCAATCTTAAATGCCAAAGCTGATGTTTTTTCATCCTCGCTAGGTTTACGGTCTTCCTCTGCTCCTGTAGTCGGATTAGTACCTACAATAGCAGGTGTATCCAACGGAGAAGGCAAGAACGCACAAACATAGTCAAGCAATGTCTGAACTCCCTTATTCTTGAATGAAGAGCCGCAGAACATCGGAACGATATCCATTTTCAATGTACCTGCACGCAAAGCACGCAAGATTTCTTCTTCAGTGATTGTAGAAGGATCATCAAAGAATTTCTCCATTAAAGCATCGTCAAATTCAGCCACTTTTTCGAGCATTTTCTCTCTCCATTCATTAGCTTCATCAACCAAGTTCGCCGGAATTTCTTCTACGCTATAATCTGCACCCATTGTTTCATCGTGCCACAAAATAGCTTTCATTTTGATCAAATCAACAACTCCTTTGAAGCTCTCTTCAGCACCAATAGGAATTACCACAGGGCAAGCATTTGCGCCTAATACATCCTTCATCTGGCGAACAACTTCGAAAAAGTCAGCACCAGAACGGTCCATTTTATTAACGTAACCAATACGAGGCACATTGTATTTATCAGCCTGACGCCATACGGTTTCTGACTGAGGTTCAACACCACCAACCGCACAATAAGCTGCAACAGCTCCATCCAAGACACGTAAAGAACGTTCTACTTCAGCAGTAAAGTCAACGTGTCCCGGAGTGTCAATCAAGTTTATTTTATAAGTATTTCCCGCATATTTCCAACGAGTAGTAGTAGCAGCAGATGTAATAGTAATACCACGTTCCTGCTCCTGCTCCATCCAGTCCATTGTTGCTGCACCATCATGCACCTCACCAATTTTGTGAGTCAAGCCAGTGTAGAACAAAATACGTTCTGAAGTCGTTGTCTTACCAGCATCAATGTGAGCCATGATACCGATATTGCGGGTCAAATGCAAATCATGTTTAGCCATCTTCGTCCTTTACTTATTAATTATTACTTGATTAGAATCTAAAGTGAGCGAATGCACGGTTAGCTTCAGCCATACGGTGCATATCTTCTTTACGCTTATAAGCACCACCCTGTTCGTTGAAAGCGTCAATAATCTCAGCTGCCAGTTTATCTGCCATTGATTTACCACCGCGTTTACGAGCGAAAAGAATCAAGTTTTTCATTGAGATTGACTCTTTACGATCAGGACGAATTTCAGTAGGAACCTGGAAAGTAGCGCCACCTACACGACGAGACTTTACTTCAATCTGCGGAGTTACATTATCCAAAGCTTTCTTCCAGATTTCCAAAGCTGATTTTTCTTCATTAGGAAGTTTTGTTTTCACTGTTTCCAGTGCTGCATAGAAGATCTCATAAGATGTATTCTTTTTTCCATCATACATCAAGTGATTTACGAATTTAGAAACCTTCTGATCATTAAATACCGGATCCGGAAGGATCACACGTTTTTTTGGTTTTGCTTTTCTCATTTTTTCTCAAAATAATGTTTTTGTTTGGGGCTGCACTTTTTCCGTTTACTTCAACGCTTCCTCTGAAGCATTTACTCAACCTTTATAGCTTATTCCAACAAACCAAAACTTAAATTAATATTCTTTGTTTCAGGAATTCAGTTACAATTTACTTCTTTCCTTTTCCTTTTGCAGGAGCTGCAGCTTGTCCTGCTTTAGGACGCTTCGCACCATATTTAGAACGTCTTTGTGTACGACCAGCTACGCCTGCTGTATCCAAAGTACCACGAACGATGTGATAACGTACACCCGGAAGGTCTTTCACACGACCACCACGAACCAACACGATTGAGTGTTCCTGCAAGTTATGACCTTCTCCCGGAATATAAGAGTTTACTTCCTTAGAGTTAGTCAGACGCACACGAGCAACTTTACGCATTGCTGAATTCGGCTTTTTCGGAGTAGTAGTATACACACGAACACAAACGCCACGTCTTTGAGGACATGAATCCAGTGCCGGAGATTTACTCTTCTCAACCAAAACCTCTCTTCCTTTTCTTACTAATTGTTGAATAGTAGGCATTTTGTTTGATTTTTAATTATTATATATTGTTTATTAATTTGCTGTACTAAGTCCAAAACTATACATTTTGGGCTGCAAAGTTACGAATAACATTTTAATAAACAATACTTTCTACTAATAAAAATAGTCTGTTTCTCAAAAAAGTTTTTGAAAAACAGACTACTATGTTATTTTTGCTACAAAAGCCCTTATGCTTCCCCTTTAAATCCGCTTATAGGAGGAATGAATGTTTTTCCATCCGGTCCATTATTTCCCCCATTCATTTCTTCCGGCATTCGAATAGGTCCAAAATTACGTTCGTATTTTGCAACATTCTCCTGTAATGCATACATCAAACGTTTTGCATGTTCAGGAGTCAGTACAATACGTGACTGCACTCCAGCTTTAGGTAATCCCGGCATTACACGCACAAAATCAACAATAAATTCCGAACTGGAATGGGTAATAATGGCAAGATTTGCATACGTTCCTTGAGCTACTTCTTCTTTCAACTCTATCTGCAACTGATTGTTATTTTTTTCGTTTTCCATGATTTTATACTTTAGCATTAAAAAAATATTCTGAATTTCAAGGTCCCCAACTTCTATTCTTTGGTTGGAGTACAAATATAGACATTTATTTGTAATAATACAACATACTGATTATTCTATATAATTTTCCTATAGCATTTACTATAAACCTAAAGAGGCTGATTTCTTAAACAGAAATCAGCCTCTTTTACAGTGTATGTATTAAAAATTACTCTACCTCACTATAATCGAGTACATTCTTACGATTAGCAAGAATGCGATCATATTCTTCCTTCGAACCAACAATAATCTTTTCGAATTCACGCTGACCGGTACCGGCAGGAATCAAGTGACCACAAATCACATTCTCCTTCATACCCTCCAATCTATCAACCTTACCATTGATGGCAGCCTCATTCAAAACTTTCGTTGTTTCCTGGAATGATGCAGCAGACATGAAACTTGAAGTTCCCAAAGCGGCACGGGTAATACCTTGCAGAATCTGAGTAGATGTAGCAGGAATAGCATCACGTACCTCAACAGGCTTCAAATCACGACGTTTCAACATACTGTTCTCATCACGCAACTTACGGGCAGTAACAATCTGACCCGGCTGTAAATTCTGAGAATCACCAGAGTCAACAACTACTTTCTTGCCCCAAATACGATCGTTTTCTTCCATGAACTCTTGCTTATCCACTACCTGCTGTTCCAAGAAGCGAGTATCGCCCGGCTCATCGATTTCTACCTTACGCATCATTTGACGAACAATAATCTCAAAGTGTTTGTCGTTAATCTTCACACCCTGCAAACGGTAAACGTCTTGCACTTCATTTACGATATATTCCTGTACAGCCGTGGGACCTTTAATGGCCAAAATGTCAGCAGGAGTAATCGCACCGTCAGATAACGGAGTTCCGGCACGAACGTAGTCATTCTCCTGAACCAATATTTGTTTAGACAGATTCACCAAATACTTTTTCACTTCACCTGTCTTAGATGTGACAATAATTTCACGGTTACCACGCTTAATCTTACCCATAGTAATTTCACCGTCTATTTCAGAAACGACAGCAGGATTAGATGGGTTACGAGCCTCAAACAGTTCTGTAACACGAGGAAGACCACCAGTGATATCACCAGCCTTGCCTACAGCACGAGGAATCTTCACAATAATGTCACCAGCTTTCACTGCCTGACCGTTTTCAACCACAACATGCCCCCCCACGGGTAAGTTATAAGTACGGATCAAATTACCATCCTCGGTTACAATATGGGCAGAAGGTACTTTTGTCTTATCCTTAGACTCGATAATGATAATTTCACGCAAACCGGTAGCTTCATCAGACTCTACCTTATAAGTTACGTTTTCAACCACACTCTCGAATTCAATCTTACCAGTAGCCTCTGTAATAATAACAGCGTTGAACGGATCCCACTTAGCAATCAGTTTTCCCTTCTCAACAATATCACCGTCCGCAGCATATAATTTTGAACCATAAGGCACATTATGAGTTGACAGGATAATCCCTGTATTCACATCGATAAAGCGGACTTCAGCCAAACGACCGACTACCACTTTCACAGCCTCACCCATTTCATCAACCGTATCTACCGTACGCAATTCTTCGAATTCCAAACGTGCATTATTCTTGGCCACAATGCTTGCATTAGCAGCCATATTACCTGCGATACCACCGGCATGGAATGTACGCAATGTCAACTGTGTACCCGGCTCACCAATAGATTGGGCAGCGATTACGCCGACTGCTTCACCTTTCTGAACCATACGACTGGATGCCAAGTTACGTCCATAACACTTAGCACATACCCCTTTCTTAGATTCACAAGTTAATACCGAACGGATTTCAACGCTTTCAATCGGAGAATCCTCGATTTCCTGCGCAATATCCTCTGTAATCTCCTCTCCACCGGCTACAATCAGTTTACCAGTAGTAGGATGGACGATATCATGTACAGAAACACGTCCTAGAATACGTTCGTATAAAGTAGCAATAACTTCATCGTTATTCTTCAAAGCCGTACAAACCAAACCACGAAGTGTTCCACAGTCTTCTTCATTGATAATCACATCATGCGACACGTCTACCAGACGGCGGGTCAAGTATCCCGCATCAGCAGTCTTCAACGCTGTATCCGCCAAACCTTTACGAGCACCGTGGGTAGAAATAAAATACTCTAACACAGACAAACCTTCTTTAAAGTTTGAAAGAATAGGGTTTTCAATAATCTGTGCGCCTTCAGCACCGGCTTTCTGCGGTTTTGCCATCAAACCACGCATACCAGACAACTGACGAATCTGCTCTTTAGAACCACGGGCCCCGGAATCAAGCATCATAAATACTGAATTGAAGCCTTGGTCATCATTCTTAATCGTCTTGTAAAGTATATCAGACAGGTCACTGTTCACGTGAGTCCATGTATCGATAACCTGGTTATAACGTTCATTGTCAGTAATGAAACCCATATTATAGTTCATCATAATCTGTTCCACTTCCTCATTACCACGTTTTACCAGTTCTTCTTTTTCTTTCGGGATAATAATATCACCCAAGTTGAATGACAGACCACCCTTGAACGCCATATAGTAACCTAAGTTCTTAATACCATCCAAGAATTCACAAGCACGTGCAACACCGACAGCTTTGATAACATCACTAATGATATCTCGCAAAGACTTTTTGGAAATAATGGTATTCAAGTACCCCACTTCCGCTGGAACGATTTCATTTACAATCACACGCCCTACGGAGGTTTCTTTCATCATCACATCTACGATTTTGCCATCTTTGTCCAAGTCCTTCACCACTACGTTGACGATAGCATGAATATCCACTTTACCTTCATTATAAGCAATCAAAGCCTCTTCCGGACCGTAGAAAGTCAAGCCTTCACCTTTAGCCCCTTTTCTCAGCTTGGTAATATAATACAAACCAAGTACCATATCCTGTGCAGGCACAGTAATAGGAGCACCATTAGCAGGATTCAGAATGTTATGAGCTTGAAGCATCAACATCTGTGCTTCCAGAATCGCATCATTACTCAAAGGCAAGTGAACCGCCATCTGGTCACCATCGAAGTCGGCATTGAACGCTGTACAAGCCAACGGGTGCAACTGAATAGCTTTACCTTCAATCATATGCGGTTGGAAAGCCTGAATACCCAAACGGTGCAGAGTCGGCGCACGGTTCAGCAATACAGGATGACCTTTCATGACATGTTCCAAGATATCCCAGATCACAGGCTCCTTGCGGTCTACAATCTTCTTTGCAGATTTTACAGTCTTCACAATACCACGTTCAATCAACTTACGGATGATAAACGGCTTGTAAAGCTCTGCAGCCATCAGTTTAGGAATACCACATTCACCCATCTTCAATTCAGGACCAACAACGATAACCGAACGAGCAGAGTAGTCAACACGCTTACCCAGCAAGTTCTGACGGAAACGTCCTTGCTTACCCTTCAAGCTATCGGACAGTGATTTCAATGGACGATTAGCGTCAGTCTTCACTGCACTTGATTTACGTGAGTTATCGAACAAGGAATCGACAGCCTCCTGCAACATACGTTTTTCGTTACGCAAAATCACTTCGGGAGCCTTGATTTCAATCAGTCGCTTCAAACGGTTGTTACGGATAATCACACGACGATACAAGTCATTCAAGTCAGAGGTAGCGAAACGGCCACCATCCAACGGAACCAATGGACGCAGTTCAGGAGGAATAACCGGCACAATACGTACAATCATCCATTCAGGTTTATTACGTCCGCGAGATGCACGGAACGATTCAACTACCTGCAGACGCTTCAAAGCCTCGTTCTTACGTTGCTGCGAAGAATCATTACTTGCTTTATGACGTAATTCATAAGATAAAGCATCCAAATCCAAAGTTGAGAGCAGATCATAAATGGCTTCTGCTCCCATCTTAGCTATAAACTTATTCGGATCTGTATCTTCCAAATATTGGTTTTCTTTAGGAAGTGTATCCAAGATATCCAAATACTCTTCTTCAGAAAGCAAATCATATTTATTAATGCCATCTTCAGCCTTCACACCCGGCTGGATAACCACATAACGTTCATAATATACAATAGCGTCTAGTTTCTTTGTAGGCAGCCCCAACAAATAACCGATCTTGTTCGGCAATGAACGAAAATACCAGATATGCGCTACAGGCACAACTAACTGAATATGTCCCATACGTTCACGACGGACCTTCTTTTCAGTCACTTCAACGCCACATCGGTCACAAACAATACCTTTATAACGGATACGTTTGTACTTACCGCAATGACATTCGTAATCTTTCACCGGACCGAAAATACGCTCGCAGAACAAACCATCACGTTCCGGTTTGTAGGTACGGTAGTTGATCGTTTCAGGCTTCAACACCTCACCGCTCGAATTCTCAAGGATTTCTTCGGGTGAAGCCAAGCCAATTGAGATTTTCGAGAAATTACTCTTTATCTTAGTTTCTTTTCTAAAAGCCATACTTCCTTATTTATAATGTAAAGAGTTATATTTTTTTATTATTCAAGGTTGATACTCAAGCCAAGACCTCTCAGTTCGTGTAACAATACATTCAGAGATTCGGGGATACCCGGAGTTGGCATAGGTTCACCTTTCACAATAGCTTCGTAAGCCTTTGAGCGTCCTACAACGTCATCAGACTTAATGGTCAGGATTTCCTGTAAGATATGTGCTGCGCCGAATGCTTCAAGCGCCCAAACTTCCATTTCTCCGAAACGCTGACCACCGAACTGTGCCTTACCACCAAGCGGCTGCTGAGTAATAAGGGAGTACGGACCGATAGAACGGGCATGCATCTTATCTTCAACCATGTGCCCTAGTTTCAACATATAAGTTACACCCACTGTTGCAGGTTGGTCAAAGCGTTCGCCTGTACCACCATCACAAAGATAAGTCTTACAATAACGAGGCAATCCAGCTTTATCTGTCCATTCATTTAAATCATCCATAGAAGCACCGTCAAAAATAGGAGTAGCAAATTTCACACCCAACTCTTTTCCGGCACGACCTAATACGGCTTCGAAAATCTGACCAATATTCATACGAGAAGGCACACCCAACGGATTCAATACGATATCTACTGGAGTACCATCTGCTAAGAACGGCATATCTTCCTGACGAACCACACGAGAAACAATACCCTTGTTACCGTGACGTCCCGCCATCTTATCACCTACACCAATCTTACGCTTCTTGGCAATATAAACCTTAGCCATCTGAATAATGCCCGCAGGAAGTTCATCACCGATAGTGATAGCAAACTTCTTACGCTTTAATTCAGCATCCAATTCTTTATATTTCTTCAAATAATTCATCACCAAGTCACGAATCATGTCATTCTTATGAGCATCAGCTGTCCACTTGCTCAACTGGATAATAGTATAATCCAATGATTCCAAATCGCGTTTGGTGAACTTCGCCCCCTTGGCAATAACTTCCGTTCCCAAATAATCTTTCACTCCTTGGGAAACCTTACCATTAGTCAAAACCAATAGTTTCTCAATCAAGATATCTTTCAGTTTTGCTGCCTTTTCTTCGAATTCATCATTCAGTTTAGGCAGAATAGCCTTATCGGCATTCTTCTCACTTCTGCTCTTGATAACACGTGAGAACAACTTCTTGTCAATAACGACACCACGTAATGACGGAGAAGCTTTCAATGAAGCATCCTTCACATCACCTGCCTTATCACCGAAAATAGCACGAAGCAATTTTTCTTCCGGAGAAGGATCTGATTCACCTTTCGGAGTAATCTTACCAATCAGGATATCACCCGGTTCGATACGTGCACCTACACGTACAATACCGTTTTCATCCAAATCTTTAGTAGCTTCTTCACTCACGTTAGGAATATCAGAAGTTAATTCTTCCATACCGCGTTTCGTTTCGCGGACCTCCAAAATATATTCATCAACGTGTACAGAAGTCAGCAAGTCCTCACGTACAACGCGTTCATTCAATACAATAGCATCCTCGTAGTTATAACCTTTCCAAGGCATATAAGCCACCAACAGGTTTTTACCCAATGCAAGCTCACCACCCTGAGTTGAATATCCTTCAGTCAGGATATCACCCTTCTTCACACGCTGTCCTTTATCACAAGTAGGACGGAGGTCAATGGTCATGCTCTGATTAGTCTTACGGAATTTAGGAATTCTGTATTCCTTCAAAGCAGGTTCAAAGCTTACAAATTCTTCATCTTCATTTCTGTCATACAAGATACGAATAGTTGTTGCATCGACATATTCTACAACACCATCACCCTCTGCTGCAATCTGAGTACGAGAGTCTTCAACCAACTGTTTTTCAATACCTGTACCTACAATAGGAGCCTCTGTACGCAACAAAGGAACTGCCTGGCGCATCATGTTTGATCCCATCAATGCACGGTTAGCATCGTCATGTTCCAAGAACGGAATCAAAGAAGCAGCGATAGAAGCAATCTGCTGTGGAGAAACATCCATCAACTCTACCTGGTCAGGAGTAACAACAGGATAATCAGCATCACGACGAGCTTTTACTTTCTCACGAACAAATTTGCCTTCATCATCCAATGGAGCATTACCCTGAGCGATTATCTTATCCTCTTCCTCTTCGGCTGTCAGATATTCAATACCTTCATCAGATATATCCACCTTACCATCAGCTACTTTACGATAAGGAGTTGAAATAAAGCCAAGTTCATTAATCTTAGCATACACACACAAAGAAGAAATCAAACCGATATTCGGACCTTCAGGAGTTTCAATCGGACACAAACGACCATAATGAGTATAGTGTACGTCACGAACCTCAAAACCAGCACGTTCACGTGACAGACCACCAGGTCCTAACGCTGACAAACGACGCTTGTGAGTGATTTCAGCCAATGGATTAGTTTGATCCATGAACTGCGACAAAGCATTTGTTCCAAAGAATGAATTGATAACAGAAGAAATAGTCTTCGCATTAATCAAATCAATCGGAGTAAACACTTCATTGTCACGCACATTCATACGCTCACGGATGGTACGAGACATACGTGCCAGACCAATCGCAAATTGATTGGACAACTGTTCTCCTACAGTACGTACACGACGGTTACTCAAGTGGTCAATATCATCAACATCCGCTTTAGAGTTAATCAGCTCAATCAGATACTTAATGATTTCAATAATATCTTGTTTTGTCAATACCTTCACATCCATGTCCGTAGTCAGTCCCAACTTTTTGTTGATTCTGTAACGTCCTACCTCGCCAAGGTCATATCTTTTTTCAGAGAAGAACAGGTTATTGATAACCTCACGAGCACTGGCATCATCAGCCGGATCTGCATTACGCAACTGACGGTAAATGTAAAGTACAGCCTCTTTTTCAGAGTTGCTCGGGTCTTTCTGAAGGGTATTAAATATAATAGAGTAGTCGGATGAATTCGCTTCTTCCTTGTGAACAAGGATATTCTGAACGCCTGAGTCTATAATTTCATCGATATGATCCTCTTCAATCACAGTTTCACGGTCGATAATAACCTCATTACGTTCAATAGAAACAACTTCACCTGTGTCTTCATCTACGAAATCTTCTGTCCATGTTTTTAAAACACGAGCAGCGAGTTTTCTTCCTACGACTTTCTTCAAGTTAGTCTTATTAACCTTAACGTCTTCAGCCAAATTGAAGATTTCGAGGATATCTTTATCATTTTCAAAACCTACAGCTCTTAACAGAGTAGTAACAGGCAATTTCTTTTTACGGTCGATATACGCATACATTACATTGTTAATATCTGTAGCGAATTCGATCCATGAACCTTTGAATGGAATAATACGGGCAGAGTACAATTTAGTACCGTTAGCATGTACGCTCTGACCAAAGAACACGCCCGGAGAACGGTGCAACTGAGAAACAACTACACGCTCAGCACCATTAATAACAAAAGTACCTGTTTCTGTCATTAACGGAAGATCTCCCATGAAGATCTCGTGTTCGTTGATTTCCTCTGTTTCTTTATTGATCAGTCGCACGCGAACCTTCAAAGGTGCCGCGTAAGTTACGTCACGTTCTTTACACTGTGCGATGGTATATTTTGCATCTTTAGCGTCATACGTGAAATCGATGAATTCCAGGCTAAACTTTCCGCCATAATCCGCGATCGGAGAAATATCATCAAACACTTCTTTGAGGCCCTCATCGAGAAACCACTTATAGGAATCTTTCTGGACTTCAATCAAATTCGGCATTTCCAGAACTTCTTTTTGTCTCTGGTAGCTCATACGCATGCTTTTTCCAGTTTTTACAGAACGAATTCTGTTTTTTTCCATTGACGTTTCACCCCTGTTTTTTTATTATTTATTACAACATGATCCCGCCTGACCTTTAGGCAGGCATATCTAGCCATAATATAGCATCCTCCACTTTAACATAAGAAAAAAAGTGGAGGATGCTATATTATGG
>OHPJ01000783.1_pt1 | contig 12254 bp, 10 predicted proteins | sample 1577701 | NCBI WGS metagenome assembly OHPJ01 (sample SAMEA3879517, study PRJEB24766) | human gut metagenome | biome: human-associated habitat; feature: feces | place: USA | collected 1985/1987 | reverse complement strand
GATGTATGAGCAGGCAGGTGCTGCAGCAGGTGCAGGTGCACAGGCTGGTCCTACACCAGAAGCTGGTCCGGCTCCGGATGGTTTCCAGGGTGATGATGTTGTAGACGGAGATTACAAAGAAGTCTAAAATATAGAAAAGATGCCGGTAAGACAGAAGAGAAACAGGCAGCAGGGCATCAGATAAATGAAGCATGAAGAGAAATTCTACGGAGCTTTGTAGCTTCGTAGAATTTCTTGAGGTTAAGAAAGAGATACAGAAAGGTTAGTATTTGTGTTATGGCAGAGGCAAAGAGAGATTATTATGAGGTGCTCGGCGTAAGCAAAGATGCAGATGATGCTACAATCAAGAAAGCATACCGCCAGCTTGCGAAGAAGTACCATCCAGATATGAATCCAGGGGATAAAGAAGCAGAAATAAAGTTCAAAGAGGCTTCCGAAGCCTATGCCGTTCTGAGTGACGCTGACAAACGTCGTCAGTATGATCAGTTCGGCCACGCTGCATTTGATGGCGGTGCCGGCGGCGGAGCAGGTGGATTCGGTGGCGGATTTAACTTCAATGGAGCAGATTTCAGCGACATTTTCGGAGATATCTTCGGAGATATGTTCGGTGGCTCCAGAAGAGGCGGCGCAAGCAATGGTCCTATGAAAGGGGCTAATATCAGAAAGAGCATCCGCATCACATTCGAGGAAGCTGTCTTCGGATGCGAGAAAGAACTGGATCTTGTACGGAAAGATCCTTGCGAAGACTGTCACGGCACAGGTGCAAAGCCTGGAACATCACCGGAGACATGTCCAAAGTGCGGTGGTAAAGGTCAGGTCGTATATACATCCCAGTCCTTCTTTGGAACCGTACAGAATGTACAAACATGTCCGAACTGTGGTGGTTCCGGTAAGATCGTGAAAGAGAAATGTCCGAAATGTGCAGGTACAGGATATACATCCAGCAGAAAGAAGATCAAAGTTACGATTCCGGCAGGTATTGACAATGGTCAGAGTATCCGTATTCGTGCAAAGGGCGAGCCGGGTATCAACGGCGGTGAACGTGGAGACCTGCTTGTAACCGTGCTTGTTGACCGGGATCCTAGATTCCAGAGACAGGAGTATGATCTTTACTCTTCTGAGCCGATTACATTTACACAGGCAGCGCTGGGAGGCAAGATCACAGTTACAACGATTGATGGACCTTATGAACTGGAGATTAAGCCAGGTACACAGACCGATACAAAGGTAAAACTGAAGGGCAAGGGTGTTCCGACACTTCGTAACAAGACAGTACGAGGCGATCATTACATCACACTGGTTGTTCAGGTACCAGATAAGCTGACAGAAGAGCAGAAATCGATTTTGAACCAGTATGCAAATACAACAGTAAATGCACGTTCCTCTACGGATGCGGCATCGTCCGGTTCTTCGATTTTTGGCGATCATAAGAGAAAGAAAGGGTTCAAAAAAGGATTATAGGTAAGGTAAAATGATGTGGACAAAACTGACCATCGATACAACGGTGGAAGCTGTTGATCTCATCTCTGCATTCTTGGATGAAAAGGGTGTGGAAGGTGTGATGATAGAAGATCATGTGCCACTTACCGAGGAAGATAAGGCTGCTATGTTTGTGGATATCCCGCTGGTTGATGGCGTGGATGATGGAACGGCAAAGGTTTCCTGCTACATAGATGACTCTTTCAATATAGAAACGTTAAGGGCGGATATAGCTGCAGAGCTTACCCGCCTTGAAGCGTTTATACCGGTAGGCAGCAAGAATATAACACTCTCGAATACAGAGGACAAAGACTGGATGAACAACTGGAAGCAGTTCTTCCATCCGATCCGTCTCTATGATGATATTGTCATCAAACCAACATGGGAGACGGTGGAAGATGCGAAGCCAGATGACATCGTGATCGAGATCGATCCGGGGATTGCATTTGGTACCGGATCGCATGAGACGACGAAACTTTGTATCGGACAGTTAAAGAAATATTTAAAGCCGGGCGATATGGTGTTTGATGTCGGCTGTGGAAGTGGTATCTTATCCATGATCGCATCAAGGCTTGGAGCAGGCTTTGTACATGGCATGGATATTGATGAGCTGGCTGTGCGGGCAAGTGAGGAAAATGCGAAACTCAATCATATGGGCGAAGATAAGATCAAGTTCTCGTGTGGCAATCTGCTTGCAGATAATTACATTGGAAAGGGAACAACCTTCCAGCTTGACCGTTCGACGATCAAGGAGACACAGCACCTTGATGTAGACAGACAGTATGATATCGTTGTTGCCAATATTCTGGCAGACGTGATCGTGCCGCTCTCTGCGGTAATCGGCCCATATTTGAAGGACGATGGATATTTTATTACATCTGGAATTCTGGATGTGAAAGAAAACGATGTTACAGATGCGATGAAGGCGAATGGATTTGAAGTCATCGATGTTGTGCATATGAATGATTGGGTATCCGTGATCGGAAGAAAGAAATAATTTGCGACAAATGGGGAGAACGCGGAATGATTGAAAGTCCGTCAAATCGCAGTATGAGTAACACCCGGTGTTTAAAGCCGGGTGTTATTTTAAAAGAGCGATATAAAATTGAAGAGGTGATCGGGGCAGGTGGATTCGGAATCACATACCGTGCATGGGATCCGCTCTTACAGTCGTATGTTGCAATCAAGGAGTATTATCCGTCCGGGATTGCGACGCGGAGCGCAGATTCGTCGAAGGTCTGTGTGCCGGTTGGACAGGAGCAGCGGGAATACCATCGGGGAAGAATTCGCTTTTTAAAAGAAGCGCAGGATGTGGCGCGGTTTCAGTCGGAGCCCAATATTGTAAGCATCTATGATTATCTGGAGGAAAATGATACTGCCTATATGGTCATGGAGTATCTGCATGGCTGTACGCTGAAACAATACATTCGGGAGCATGGAGGACGGCTGGATACGGATCATATCCTCCATATCTGTCTGTCGGTGTTGGACGCACTTGCAGTTGTTCACAAGGCGGGCATGATTCACCGAGATATCAGTCCGGAGAATATTTTTATCTGTGAGGATCTGACCGTCAAGCTGATCGATTTCGGCGCGGCAAAGCAGGTGTATCTCGATGGGGAACAGACGATGTCGGTTGTCTTAAAACCGGGATATGCACCGCCAGAGCAGTATGCAAAAAAGGATAAACAGGGACCGTGGACAGACATCTACGCGCTTGGTGCGACACTTTATTTTGCGGCGACCGGAGAGAAGCCGGAGGAATCGTTTGGACGTGTACTGGAGGATACGATAAAGCCAGTCTGTGAGGTGAACCCGGAGATCCCGCGTGCAATGTCGCAGGTGATCATGCGTGCGATGTCAGTAAAGATTGAGGACCGCTACCAGACGGTGGAGGCAATGCGGGAGGCATTGCTTGCCGGAGAGGGGCAGAATGCGCAGATGGAGCCGTATGTGATCCCAGCATCCCGGATTTCAAAGCGGGATTTGCCGAAGAAACGGGGCTTTCTGATTGGTGTAGCTTTCTGTATCGTAATTATGCTTGTAGTGACAGGAATCTGGATGGCGGGGCGTGTAGCGAAGAAGGCAGGGACGGCAACAGCAACCGAAATGAATGCAGCATCGACAGAGGCGCAGACAGCAACGATGGCGGATGCACAGACTGCCACGGACGCTGAACAGGCAGCAACAGAGGCGGAGAAAACGACACAGGCGGACAATCCGATGGTTATGCATGTGCCAACGAAGGAGGAGCTTGCCGAGCAGGAAAAATCCGATGCGATCCTGAATATCACGTCCTCGGAGACGGAACGCGTCAGTATTGATGCATTTGAATATATGAAGGATGGAAATCAGGGATACAGGATGGAATCCGCAGATGGTCTGGCGGCGGTTGCATATGAGGGAGACTGCGTAAAACTCTGCTTAAAGTATTATGACAGCATTCTGGGGGATACGCCGCAGGTGACAGATGATTTGATCTATTCCTATACCTTTGAACGATATGATTCCGACTATGGAATATACCGGGCAATCTATGATGCGGATGATACATCGGGTTACTGGGACTATGCAACTTTATATCCGCCAGAGTTTCATTTTGCAGATGATTCCTTTACATTGTATATTCCGCTTACTTCGGGGCTGGAGGATGGAAGGTACAAGCTATATTTTTCTTACGAAGATCCTGCTACACAGAAATCGGTGTTTCAGGCGACAATTGAATTTTATCTGAACAGGAGCGCGATGTAATTCGCGCTCCTGTTTGCATAAAAGCGTAAGATATACCAAATTTTACAAATTTTTGTATATTATTTGCATTTTTTGTTTGAGATTCCTCGCTTTTGTTAAGATGTGTTCAATCCATATTTGTAAATAAAACGTAAATTATACCGAATATATAGCCAAATTAGCAGGATTCAGTTTTGATGGTATTTTTTATGATACTATTTATAAAATGAATATTTGGGACTGGGGAAGAGAACAAACGATGAAAATTGGAATTTGCGATGACCGTTATGAAATACGGCACAAAGTAAAGGAAATATTACAGGAAACATATACAGAGGAACAAGGATTCTTAATTCATTCATATACTCCAAACGAAATAAAAATTGATATCGAAGATATGGTATTTGACTGTGAAATCCTGATCATGAATACGGATTATCCAGAGAGCGGCTTGCGGGGGGTGGCGATTGCCAAGCAGATCAATGCAGCATTTCCATTTTGTAAGATTATCTATCTGACCGAGAATGAAAATGCAATCAAGGATGTGTATGAGACCAATCATTGCTATTTTGTCCGGCAAAAGGATGCAGATCAAGTCATGGAGCTTGCAATGCAAAAAGCCGTTAATATGGTAAAGCAGGATACGGCGCGGAAATCACTGGAGATTATCTGTGACGGGCATCATGTATTTATCAATCGTCCGGATATTATTTATATCGAGAAGTGTGGAAGAACCATTAAAATCGTGACGCGGTTCCGGGAATACACCAGTTACAAGTCATTGGCAGGCATCCGCAAAATGCTGGGAGACAATATGATACGTGTGCATGGTGGATATGTTGTGAATTTGACGTATATCACTTATTTAGGTGTGGAAACGCTGGAAGTACAGAATGGAAAGACAATCCCGATCGGCAGGACATACGACAAAGAAGTCAGAAAAGCCTATCAGGAATATTGGAAAAAATAAAAGAACATGGTAAAATAAAAATCGAGTATGTAAATACTCGATTTTTTTATGTGAGGACAAAACGATGTTGCGAATTGGAATCTGTGATGAAAATACGAAAGACCGGACGGTAATCCGACAGATTGTGACGGACACATTGTTCCGGGAAGAAGAATTAAGCTATATTGAATATGCGGAAGCAGAGACATTGGAACAGGAGATACAGGCAAGTACAGTGCCGTTTGATCTGTTGCTAATGGAAATGAAATATAAAAATACAAGTGGGTTACAGCTGGCAAAGCAGATACGGGAGAAAAATCTGGATGTTGATCTGCTGTTTGTAACAGATGAGTCAGATCATGTGTATGAAGGCTATCATGTGCAGGCACAGGGATATGTCTTAAAAGAAGATATGAAGACACAGCTTCCAGACTGTCTGCGGCAATATATGAAACGACGGGCGCAGACTGGTACGATTCTTGTGAAATCAGAGTCGGTTGTGCGCAGTATTCCGATTGCCACAATCCGCTATATAGAAAGCCGCGCCAGAGTGCTGTTGTTACATACAAAAAACGAAGTGATTCCATTTTATGGAAAGCTGGCGGATATTGAACATAAGGTGTTACAACATGGATTTGTGCGTATCCATCAGAGCTTTCTTGTACGGAAGGCCGCGATTGCAGCAATCAATGGATATGAGGCCGTTGTCGGGGAGGATACGCTTCCAATCAGCCGGAAATATTATAAAACGGTGCAGATGCAGTTTCAGCTCAAGCAGAAGATACAGGTGGCAGAGGAGGATATAGATCCGACAGTCACACGGAGTCTGGCGAAAAGCATGGAAAATAATGGCGCAATCATTGGAACAAAGGGCGAGTTGCTTGGAATCATCTACCGCATGAAAGATGGTGAAAGTCTGACGATTGGCAGAGATGCCGAAAAATGTCAGATCGTGCTGAAAAAATCCAACGTGAGCCGGGAACACTGTATTGTAAGACGGCTTGACGATGACACCTATGAAGTGGAGGACTGCTCAAAAAATGGTGTCTATGTGGAAGGTGCCTATCTTGGAAAAGGAAATAAGGTACAGGCGGAGACCGGAAACCGGGTATGGCTGTGTGATGAATCACAGGAATTTCGATTGGGATAGTGGAAAGCGGGAGTGAGACAAATGATCATAAAATGTGAAAAGGGAAAACATTACTATAACACAGTGGAGCATAGTGTGTGTCCATTTTGTGTACAGGTGGAGAAAAAGATAAATGAGCAGAAAAGTGAATTAAATAAACAGGAAGATGAATCTATTTGTATAACGGAAACAACAGATCTGTAAGAATATATAAAATATTCTTTCAAAACGTTATCAGATAAGGTATGATAGGAGACATGCAGAAAAGCAGGAGGTAAATATTCGCTATGCCAAGGTTTTATGTGGAAGGATGTCAGGATGCACAGACTGGTATTACGATTATGGGAGAAGATGTGAACCATATAAAAAATGTATTGCGTTTGACAATCGGAGATACCATTACTGTGTGTGATGGTGCTGGAAAAGAGTATGAGTGTGAGATCGCGGAGATATCCAAAGAGCAGGTATATGCAAATATCGTAGATATCAATCAGAATGCAGCAGAACTTCCGTGTAATATCACATTGTTTCAGGGAATGCCAAAATCAGATAAAATGGAATTTATCATCCAGAAGGCGGTAGAACTTGGAGCAGCCGGGATTGTTCCGGTTATGATGAAACGGACTGTCGTGAAACTTGAAGATAAGAAGAAAGACAAAAAAAGAGAACGTTATCAGATGATTGCGGAGTCTGCGGCGAAACAGTCCGGACGAGGTATAATTCCTGAAGTCACCGGATTTATGTCATTTCGTGAAGCACTTCAATATGCAGGAAAGTTTGACCTGCTGATTGTACCGTATGAGAGTGCGGATGGAATTGCATACGCAAGGGAGATAATTGCACAGGCATCAAACCTTCCAGACGGCGCGAATATCGGAATTTTTATCGGACCGGAAGGTGGATTTGCAAAAGAAGAAATTGATGTAGCAAAGGAAGCTGGTGCGAAGATTATCACATTAGGAAACCGGATTTTGCGGACAGAGACTGCAGGGCTTGCAGTTTTATCTATTTTGATGTTCCAAATGGAGCAGTAGAGAAAATTAGAAATTTGTTCAGCACAGATTGATAGAAGGAAAAAAGTTATGGAATGTTATTTTGATAATGCAGCAACAACAGCTGTATTCCCAGAGGTAAAGGAACTGATGATGACACTGCTGGACGTGGATTATGGAAATCCATCGTCCCAGCACAAGAAGGGATTAACGGCGAAAGACTATGAGCGCACCGCGACAGAACAGGTCGCAAAGACGCTTAAATGTATGCCGAAGGAGATCGTATTTACATCCGGCGGCACAGAGGCAAATAACCTTGCTTTAATCGGAGCGGCACTGGCACACCGCCGTGCGGGCAAGCATATTATCACGACACCGATCGAGCATGCGTCAGTGCTTTCCACGGTGGAGTTCCTGCAGAAGGAAGGCTTCGAGATCAGTTTCATGGAAGTCGGTTCTGACGGAAAGGTAGATTTAGACAGCCTCTCGAAGCTGTTGCGTGACGATACGATATTAGTCAGCTGCATGTATGTAAATAATGAGATCGGAAGTATCCAGCCAATCGAGGCGCTTGTAAAGCTGGTAAAGGCGCACAATCCGCAGACACTTGTGCATGTCGATGCGGTACAGGCATATGGCAAATTAAAATTCACACCGAAGCAGCTCGGCGTGGATCTGCTCTCTGTGAGCGGGCATAAGATTCACGGACCGAAGGGAAGTGGAGCACTCTATATCAAGGACAAGACGTTGATCCGCCCGATCATTTACGGAGGTGGACAGCAGAATTTCATGCGTTCCGGTACGGAGAATCTACCGGGAATCGCAGGCATGGGACTTGCCGCAGAGATGATCTATACCGACCATGAGGCGAAGATGCAGCATGTACGCGAGGTGCGGGATTATCTAGTATCGGAGGTAACGAAGATCGAGGGTGTCTATGACCATTCCGGTGAGGCACCGCATATCGCGAGTATCAGCTTTGAAGGGGTGCGCGCTGCCGTTTTGATGCGTGCGATCGGCGATAAGGGTATCTATGTATCAGCAGGTTCTGCCTGTTCATCGAACAAACCACAGGTAAGCCATGTCCTGACCGCAATCGGATTGTCACAGGAGCAGTTGGAGTCGACACTCCGGTTCAGCTTCTGTGAGTGGAACACAAAGGAAGAAGTGGATTATTGCGTGGAAGTATTAAAGGAAACCCTTCCAATGCTGCGGCGCTATACACGGAAGAAATAATTGCTATTCCTCGTTATTTCTGTTATAGTGAAACGATGGAAATAAAACAACTATGGTAGTAGGAAATGAGGATTACGATGCAGTATAAGATGTTTTTGATCAAATATGCGGAGATCGGAACGAAAGGAAAGAATCGTTACGTCTTCGAGGAAATTATGTGCAAGCGTATGCGTGCACGCTTAAAGCCACTGGGCAAGTTTGAGGTACGCCGGGAATACGGACGTATTTTCGTCGAGGCGTTCTCGGATTACGATTACGAGGATGTCATGAAGGTACTCACAACGATCTTCGGTATCGTCGGTGTGTGCCCGGTCAAGGTTGTGGAGGAGTTGAGCTACGAGGCAATCTCCAAGGCAGTCGTTGCGCATGTGGCAGAAGAATATAACGATAAGCATTTTACATTCAAGGTAAATGCAAGAAGAAATAATAAGACATTTCCAAAGACTTCGATGGAGTTAAACTGTGATCTTGGAGCCGATCTTCTGGATGCCTATCCAGATATGACGGTCGACATTCATAAACCGGATGTATTCATCAACGTGGAAGTGCGAAATGTCACCTATATTTATTCCCAGATCATTCCGGGACCGGGCGGACTTCCGGTCGGCACGAACGGTAAGGGTATGACGCTTCTTTCCGGCGGTATCGACAGTCCGGTTGCGGCATATATGATCGCGAAGCGTGGTGTGGAGATTGAGGCAGTGTATTTCCATGCACCACCATTCACAAGCGAGCAGGCACGTACAAAAGTTATCGATCTCGCAAAGATCGTGTCAAAATATTCGGGTGTGATCAAACTTCATGTGGTGCCGTTTACCGATGTGCAGCTTGCCATCTATGACAATTGTCCTCATGATGAACTGACGATCATCATGAAGCGGATCATGTATCAGATCGCGCAGGAGATCGCACTAAAAGAAGACTGCCAGTGCCTGATCACCGGAGAGAGTATCGGACAGGTATCGAGCCAGACGACACAGAGTCTGCTCGTCATCGACAGCGCAATCGATAAGCTTCCGGTATTCCGTCCATGTATCGGTATGGATAAGCAGGAGATCATTGATATCTCAGAGAAGATCGGAACGTATGAGACGTCCATTCTTCCATATGAAGACTGCTGTACAACATTTGTAGCACAGCATCCGGTGACAAAGCCGAAGATGGAGCAGATCTTAGAATCAGAGAAGGCACTTGTCGGTAAGATTGAGCCTCTGATCGCGAAGGCAGTCGAAGACGTCGAAATTGTATATTGTCGTTAATAAACAGGATAAATCAGGCAGGAAGTGAGAGACGTGGAAAAAAGTAAAAAGGGAATCGTATGTATTTTGTTATCTGCATTCTGCTTTTCTCTTATGAGCTTATTTATCCGGCTAGCCGGAGATGTGCCGACGATGCAGAAATGCTTCTTCCGGAATCTGGTTGCGATGCTTATCGCAATCGCTGCACTGGTGAAGGCACATCAGCCATTTCGAATCGGAAAGGGAAATCTGAAGTATCTGCTCTGTCGTGCCATCGGTGGTACGTGTGGATTGATCTGTAATTTTTATGCGGTCGATCATATTTCTATATCAGATGCTTCCATGCTCAATAAGCTGTCACCGTTTTTTGCGATTATCTGCTCGTTCTTCGTGTTGAAGGAGGTTGCGGGTAAGCTGGACTGGGTGACCGTAATTGCAGCATTCGTCGGAATGCTGCTTGTTGTGAAGCCGACGATGAGCATGGAGACAGTGCCGGCTCTGATCGGGGCACTCGGCGGATTTGGCGCCGGTTTTGCGTATACGTTTGTCAGAAAGCTTGGACAACGCGGAGAAAATAGTATGATTATCGTATTGTTCTTCTCCGCCTTTTCCTGTGCAGTGACATTGCCTTTTTTCGTGTTCCAATATCAGCCGATGAGCGGGCTTCAATGGCTGTTTCTGATCTGTACGGGAATTTCGGCTGCAGGAGGCCAGATCTTCATCACGAAGGCGTATTCGTATGCACCGGCAAGGGAAATCTCGGTGTATGATTTCTCTATTGTGCTTTTTACGGCATTATGGGGATTCCTGTTCTTAGATCAGATCCCGGATTACCTGAGCGTGATCGGATATGTGGTGATCATCGGAACGTCTGTGGTGAAGTGGTATATCACGATTGAACGGCCGCACAGACAGGAAATTCACAGGGAACATGAGTTAAATGATAGATAATACAGAGAATAGTCAGAGAAAGAATAAGATAGAAGATACAGAGCAGTCAGCCTGTACGCTTTGCCCGCGGGATTGTAAGAAAAATCGTGCGGACGGCGAGATCGGTGTCTGTGGAGAGACCGCTGCCATGCGGATCGGACGGGCTGCTCTGCATATGTGGGAGGAACCGTGTATTTCCGGAGAGAAAGGCTCCGGGGCGGTTTTTTTCACCGGGTGTCCGCTTCACTGCGTGTATTGCCAGAATTACGCAATCTCGGATGGCGGCACCGGCAGGCAGATCACAGTGGAAGCGCTTGTGCAGATATTTCGTGATTTAGAAGCACAGGGCGCGGCGAATATCAATCTGGTCACTGCGGATCATTTTATCCCGCAGGTGGCACAGGCAATCCGACAGGCGAAGGACCAAGGATTTTCCCTGCCATTTATCTATAACACAAGCAGTTATGTCCGGGTGGAAGCTCTGCGTATGTTAGATGGATTGGTGGATGTCTATCTGCCGGATATGAAATATATGGATGTGGATACGGCGGCGAAGTATTCCCACGCACCGGACTATCCGGTGGTGGCGAAGGCTGCGATTGCGGAGATGGTGCGCCAGTGTGGTGAGGTTGTCCTTGATGCGGAGGATGCGTATATAAGACGTGGCGTGATCGTACGGCATATGTTACTGCCAAAGCATCTGTTAGAAGCAGAGAAGATTATACGATATCTTTACGAGACGTATGGAAACCGGATCTATATCAGTATGATGAGCCAGTACACACCGGTTGGTGATATCGGGGTAAGGTTCCCGGAGCTTGCAGATAAAGTTCGCCGGAAATCGTACCGCAAACTGCTTGATTATGCAGTGAACTTAGGCGTGGAGCAGGCGTTTTATCAGGAAGGGGAAGTGGCAAAAGAAAGCTTCATCCCGGAATTTTATAAGGAATAACAGGAGAGACAACATGGATATATTACAGGTAATCGCAGATGAATTGCAGATTAAAAAAGGTCAGGTAGAAAAGTCGGTTGAACTGATCGACGAGGGTGCAACGATTCCATTTATCGCAAGATACCGAAAGGAAGTGACCGGCTCCTTAAATGATGAGCAGTTACGTGCGCTGTCTGAGCGTCTTGTGTATCTGCGGAACTTAGAGGAGAAGAAAGCGTCCGTACTTGCAACGATCGAGGAGCAGGGCAAGCTGACAGACGAATTAAAGAAACAGATCGAAGCAGTAATGACGATGGTAGCATTGGAGGATCTGTACCGTCCATACCGTCCAAAGCGTCGGACAAGAGCGACAATCGCCAAGGAGAAGGGCTTGGAACCACTTGCAGAGATCTTACGTGCACAGGCAACAACAAGGACGATCGAGGAAGAGGCAACCGCTTTTGTTGATGCAGAAAAAGGCGTGGAAAGCGTACAGGATGCCATCGACGGAGCCAAGGATATTCTCGCAGAAGTGTATGCGGATGATGCGGATTACCGGACGAAGCTTCGTGCGATGACAAAGGAGAGCGGAAGCCTTGTAGCAAAGGCGAAGGACGAGGAAGCAGATTCGGTCTATGAG
>OHPJ01000765.1_pt1 | contig 12461 bp, 9 predicted proteins | sample 1577701 | NCBI WGS metagenome assembly OHPJ01 (sample SAMEA3879517, study PRJEB24766) | human gut metagenome | biome: human-associated habitat; feature: feces | place: USA | collected 1985/1987 | reverse complement strand
GTGCGCATGGTTTACGAGACAGCACATGCAGTCAATATTCCGATTATCGGAATGGGCGGTATCACAAATGCTGCCGATGCTATAGAGATGATACTTGCCGGAGCTACGGCTGTTTCAGTCGGCACAGCAAACTTTGTGAATCCAAAGACCACAGAGCAGATAGTGGATGGCATCGCAGAGTATATGGACAGGTATGGAGTAAAGGATATTTCAGAGCTTGTCGGCGCGGTTGACAGATAGAGCATAAAGGATAGACGGAGGATAAAATAATGATTCTGGCAGCAGAATACGTGCCTTCTATGTATGCCACAGTCTGGGCGCTTGTTCCACCTGTTGTGGCTATAGTTCTGGCACTTATTACAAAGGAGGTCTACAGCTCATTATTCGTCGGAATAGTGATCGGCGGACTGTTTTATGGAAATGCATTTCAGCCGGGTTTTTCGGCTGAGAGATCAGTGCTTCACATATTCGAGGACGGACTTGTTGGAGTGCTATCGGATTCGTACAATGTGGGAATACTGATATTTTTAGTCGTGCTCGGTGTCATGGTGAGCATGATGAACAAGGCAGGCGGCTCGGCGGCCTTTGGAGAGTGGGCGAGTGAGCACATAAAGACAAGGATTGGTGCCCAGCTTGCAGCTATAATGCTTGGAGTGCTCATATTTATAGATGATTACTTCAACTGTCTGACAGTGGGAAGTGTGATGCGTCCTGTCACCGACAAGCATCAGGTTTCCAGAGCAAAGCTTGCATATCTGATAGATGCCACAGCAGCGCCTGTGTGCATCATCGCACCTATATCATCGTGGGCAGCCGCAGTCACAGGCTTTGTAAAGGGAGAGGATGGCTTTTCTATTTTCATAAAGGCCATTCCGTACAATTACTATGCGCTCTTTACCATTGTCGCCATGGTGACACTTGTTATCTTGCAGGTGGATTTCGGTCCGATGGCAAAGCATGAAGCCAATGCCCAAAAGGGCGATTTATTTACCACAGGAGACAGACCTTATGCAGAGTCAAAGCAGGATGTGATAAAGGGCAAGGGAAAGGTTATAGACCTTGTATTTCCTATACTGGTGCTCATAATAAGCTGCATCATAGGAATGATATACACAGGAGGCTTTTTTGACGGAACAGGCTTCGTTGATGCGTTTGCAGGCAGCGATGCTTCAATCGGTCTTATGCTTGGAAGCTTTTTTGCACTGATAATCACCATATGCTTTTACTCAATCAGAAGGGTGCTAAGCTTTACGGATTGTTGTAATTCAATCCCTGAGGGCTTTAAGGCGATGGTACCTGCAATACTTATACTGACCTTTGCATGGACACTAAAGACCATGACAGAAAGCCTTGGCGCCAAGGAATTTGTCGCAGGCTTAGTGGGAGGCGTATCGGGACCACTCCTTGGACTGTTCCCGGCAATCATATTCCTGGTGGGAGCCTTCCTTGCCTTTGCAACAGGAACCTCATGGGGCACATTCGGTATACTCATACCGATAGTAGTAAACATCTTCTCAGGCACAAACCATACGATGATGATTATCTCAATCTCAGCGTGCATGGCAGGTGCAGTATGCGGAGACCACTGCTCACCGATATCCGATACCACCATCATGGCATCGGCAGGAGCCCAGTGCAACCACATGAACCATGTGTCCACACAGCTTCCGTACGCAGTGCTTGTGGCAGCCATATCATGCCTGACCTACATCATAGCAGGCTTTGTCAGAAATCCTGTAGTACCTTTTATCATAGGAGTGCTTATCCTGATTGGAACCTTTGTCGGAATCAAGTATATCATCAAGTATATCACGAGAACCGATAAAGCAAATGAACAGGCGGAGTAGCCAAAGGGAGACCAAAAAGAGTTCTATTTTTCACAGACTTTGTGTCTGCGAATGATAGAACTCTTTTTTTATAGCTATCAATAAAATTTATAGCCCGCTAACAAATATTAATAACCCTAATTACATTTACAAAAATATCAATTAGTGGTAACATATCAATAACTTAGAAATCATATTTGAATGGTAGGAAATCCCAGCCATACAAACTAAGCACAAACTCATAACATACTCAAAACAAACATTAACAAAAAAGAGGTAATATCAATGGCAAAAATTGCAAAGCAGCTCACTGAGCTGATAGGTCATACTCCGCTTCTGGAGCTGACCAATTATGAAAAAGCCCTTGGGCTTGAAGCAAAAATCATAGCAAAGCTGGAGTATTTCAATCCACTTGGAAGTGTAAAGGACAGGGTGGCGGCAGCTATGATAGAGCAGGGCATAAAGGATGGAAAGATAAATCAGGACACAATAATCATAGAGCCGACAAGTGGCAATACCGGAATCGGACTTGCATTTGTGGCAGCATCAAAGGGACTTCACCTGATACTTATAATGCCTGATACCATGAGCGTTGAGAGAAGAAAAATCGTCACAGCGCTTGGCGCAGAGATAAAGCTCACACCGGGGCGTGAGGGCATGAAGGGTGCAATTGATGAGGCGCAGAGACTTAAAGAGCATTATGGCAATGCCTTTATTCCACAGCAGTTTGAGAATCAGGCCAATCCTGATATCCACAGAGCTACAACCGCTCAGGAAATCTGGGAGGATACAGATGGAAAGGTAGATATCTTTGTATCATCTGTCGGAACAGGCGGCACCTGTACAGGCACCGGGCTTGGATTGAGAGACCATAATCCTGATGTAAGGATAGTAGCTGTTGAACCAAAGAGCTCACCGGTACTCTCAGGCGGAAGACCGGGGCCTCACAAGATACAGGGAATCGGTGCAGGCTTTATTCCAAAGGTCATGCGCATGGATATAGTGGATGAGGTGATTCCGGTGGAGAATGAGGCCGCTTTTGACAAGGCAAGAGAGGTTGCAAAGAGCGACGGACTTCTCGTTGGCATATCCTCAGGAGCAGCAATATATGCGGCAACAGAGCTTGCGAAAAGACCTGAGAACAAGGGAAAGAATATCGTGGTGCTGCTTCCGGATACAGGAGAAAGATACCTGTCCACACCGCTTTTTACAGTAAACTAATGGCATATAAACTGACGGCATAAGCTTGCTTTGCCGGAAACTGTAACATGAAAAATGAGAAACATACATGAGAAACATACATAAATATACGGCAGCCCTGCTGTCGACAGTGATGATTCTGTCGCTTCTTCTGACAGGCTGCTCAGGCAGGAAGGATGACGGCACAGTCACCATAACCAATGTGTCGTATGATCCGACACGAGAGTTTTACGAGAAATACAACAAAATATTCGAGTCTTACTATGAGAGCGAGCACGGCAAAAAGATAAATGTGATTCAATCACATGGCGGCTCGGGAGCACAGGCACGCTCGGTTGTGGAGGGCTGTAATGCAGATGTTGTCACACTGGCACTTGAGCATGACATAGACCTGATACAAAATACAGGCTTAATTGATAAGGGCTGGATTGATGAGTTTTCTTACAGCTCGGCACCATACACATCAACAATCGTTTTACTTGTAAGAAAGGGCAATCCAAAGCATATAAGTGACTGGGATGACCTGGTGAAAAAGAATGTGGATGTGATTACGCCTGATCCAAAGAGTAGTGGCGGAGCCTGCTGGAATTTCCTTGCAGCGCTAAGCTATGCGAAGACAAATTATGACAGCCTAAAGGAACAGAAATCGTTTATGAAGAAGCTGTATGAAAATGTCACAATTATGGATTCGGGTGCGAGAGGCTCAACAACCACATTTGTGGAAAACGGTCAGGGAGATGTGCTCATAGCGTGGGAAAACGAGGCACTTACGACCATGGATTCATATCCGGGTAAGTATGAGATAGTGAATCCGTCCGTCAGCATCTTAGCACAGCCATCTGTTGCTATTGTGGATGACAATGCAAAGAGCAACGGAACACAAGAGGTAAGCAAAGAATACCTACAGTATCTCTACAGTGATGAGGCACAGCAGCTGATTGGCGAAAGCGGCTACAGACCAACCAATCAGGATATATTAAACCGGTTTTCCGACAAGTTTGATTTAAATATCAGGCTTTGGAGCATAGAGGATTACGGCGGATGGAATGAAGCCTACAAGACATATTTCGATGATGGAGCAATGTTCGATGAAATATACGGCAACTGATAAAACAGCAAAAGAGAAAACTAAATCAAAGAACATAAAGACCAGAGTCATACCGGGCTACCATCTTTCGCTTGGAATAGTGGTTACGATGCTTTCAGTCATCGTTCTCATTCCGTTAGCATCAGTGCTTGTGTATTCGCTAAAGATATCGCCGGGCGATTTTGTGGCACTTATCATGAAGGAGAATGTGAGGAATGCCTTTATCACAAGCATCACCTCATCATTTATCGCAGCAATCGTAAATGTGGTATTTGGACTCATAGTGGCATGGACACTTGTAAAGTACGATTTTCCCGGGAAATGGCTGCTTGACGGACTTATAGAGCTTCCGTTTGCACTGCCGACAGCGGTTGCGGGCATCACGCTCTCAAAGCTGTACTCAGGCACAGGCTTTTTTGGTAAGGGCCTTGGCAAGCTTGGAATAGATGTGGCTTACACACAGGCAGGAATAGTTGTGGCACTTGTTTTTGTAGGCATTCCCTTCGTAATAAGAGCTGTACAGCCGGTGCTTGAAAAGATGGATAATACATATGAGGAGGCCGCTTATATGCTTGGCGCCACACCCTATAAGACATTTTTTAGGGTAATACTTCCGGAACTTCGCCCGGCACTCTTAACAGGCTTTGGTCTTGCCTTTGCCAGAGGCATAGGAGAGTACGGAAGCGTCATCTACATATCAGGCAACAGTGCAAGGCACAGGACGCAGGTGGTATCCTACGTCATCATGCAGAAGCTTAGCTATATAGATTATGCCAGCGCGACTGCCATAGCACTTGTGATGCTTGTCATATCATTTTTACTGCTGCTATTTGTAAATATAGTGCAGGTTAAACAGTCACAGCGCACTAATTTGTTGTAGAAGGCTGCATATAAATCAAATGCGATGCACACAAACAGGAAAGGAGCACAATGCGATGACCGAACAGGTAAAGCTTGAAAGAAGAAAAAAGATCACAAAGATAATACTCGTCACTGTCACGGTGCTCTTCATATTTGTCATGCTTGTAGTTCCGCTTTTTTCTGTGATGGCAAGTGCTTTAAAGGAGGGGCTTGGATTCTATCTGAAAGCTATCTCCACAAGCTACGTGCTGTCAGCACTCAAGGTGACTTTGATAGCAACAGTTTTTGCGGTAGTTATCAACACCTTCTTTGGAATATGGACAGCGTGGCTGTTGACCAGGTTTTCGTTTAAAGGAAAGCAGGTGCTTGCAACACTTATTGATATACCGTTTTCTATTTCTCCGGTCATCGTAGGACTTGCGTATCTTATGACCTTCGGACGGCTTGGGTGGTTTTATCCGTTTATCAGATGGTTCAATGAGATATTCGGCACGAATGTGAGAATCACCTTTGCAATACCGGGAGTTGTGCTTGCTACGATATTTGTCACGTTTCCGTATGTGTCAAGGGAAATTATACCGGTGCTCAATGCAGAGGGAAAGGATGAGGAAGAAGCCGCAGCGCTGATGGGAGCATCCGGCTTTACGATATTTCGGAAAATAACACTTCCGCAGATGAAGTGGAGCCTGATTTATGGAGTCATACTCTGTACGGCGAGAGCACTCGGCGAGTTCGGCGCGGTAAATGCGCTCTCGAAGACAAGAGGCGAGACATTTACACTGCCGCTTGAGATTGATGCCTTGTATATGTCGGGCACAGACAGCTCGATAACATCGGCATTTGCTGTATCGTCGATACTGTTAATTATTGCATTAATCATTCTTTTTGCAAGAAATATAGTTGAGCATAAATTTAAGAAATTACACTGAGATATACTTGGAAAATATGATTTACACTAATAAAATCTGCTGCATGGGAAAAGCAGGAAGGAGATAACGTATATGTACGTTGAGATGAAAAATATATACAAAAAATACGGAGACTTCCTGGCATCCGATAATGTGAGCTTTGGAGTGGAAAAGGGAAAGCTTGTGGCGCTGCTTGGTCCGTCCGGCAGTGGCAAGACAACACTTCTTCGTATGATAGCAGGGCTTGAGACGCCAAATTCAGGTGACATATATATAGATGGAAAGCGAGTGAATGATATTCCGGCCTCGAAGAGAGGCATAGGCTTTGTGTTTCAGAACTATGCGCTGTTTAGATACATGACAATATACGACAATGTGGCATTTGGGCTGGAGCTTCAGAAGATGCCGAAAAAGCTCATAAAGGAGCGTGTTACCAAGCTTCTTGAGATGACAGGCTTATCGGGGTTTGAAAAGAGATATCCGAATCAGCTTTCCGGAGGACAGCGTCAGAGAGTGGCATTTGCAAGGGCGCTGGCGCCGAATCCACAGGTGCTTTTACTGGATGAGCCATTTGCCGCGATAGATGCAAAGGTGCGAGGTGAGCTTCGTACCTGGCTGAAGGAGCTGGTCGAAAAGCTTGGAATCACAAGCATTTTCGTCACACATGACCAGGATGAGGCTGTTGAGGTGGCAGATGAAATCATTATCACAAACCACGGCACGATAGAGCAGATGGGTACACCTCTTGAGATATACAAGTCGCCTGATACACCTTTTGTGGCGCAGTTTATAGGACACACCACAGTCGTTGAAAACTATGACAGGCTAAAGGGCTTTGACAGGATAGAAAATGCCGACAAGGCGGTAATCAGACCTGAGTTTATCAAGATATCAAAGAGTGGCAACTTAGACCGCTATCAGTCAGCGGCAGAGGAGGGCATCGTTACAGATGTGGTATTCAGAGGAAACAGGATGGATATCACAGTCAGCATAAACGGCATCGAGGTGGTCGGCGAGCGCTCACTTGAAAAGGACTTGATAGCTGTCGGCGAGAAAGTACATGTGCTGATTTACAGGCTGTATATATTTGATGAAGAGAAAACATACCTGATGGAAAACAGCGAGATGCAGGAGCAGGATGTATTCTACATTTAGATATAGGAATAGTCTAAAGCTTGTGATTGAAAGAGGAAGCAGAGGGAGATAAATGAAGATAGAAAACAAAAAAATCCTACACACGGACATCCTCATAATAGGAGGTGGCACGGCGGGCTGTTATGCAGCGCTCACCATCCGTGAGAAATCGGATTATTCGATTATAATTGCAGAGAAAGCGAACATAAAGCGAAGCGGATGCCTTGCAGCAGGTGTCAATGCGATAAATGCATACATAGTAAAGGACAGAAAGCCTGAGGACTATGTAGACTACGCAAAAAAGGATGCTGACGGCATAGTAAGGGAAGACTTACTCATGACTATGTCAGAGGGCTTAAACCGTGTGACGGACAAGATGGAAAGGCTTGGACTTGTCATATTAAAGGATGAAAACGGTGAGTATGTAGCAAGAGGAAACCGAAATATCAAGATAAACGGCGAGAACATGAAGCCGATTTTGGCAGAAGCTGTTTCAAAGCTTACGGACTGTACAGTGATAAACAGAATCAATATCACGGACTATATAGTTGAGAACAACACCATAAAGGGTGCATACGGATTTTCAATCGAGGATGCTACAGCCTATGAAATCAGGGCTAAAAAGGTGCTCTGTGCTACAGGCGGAGCGGCCGGTTTATACAGACCAAACAATCCGGGATTTTCAAGGCACAAGATGTGGTATCCACCGTTTAATACAGGCGCAGGATATGCGATGGGCATAAGAAGCGGAGCTGAGATGACCACCTTTGAGATGAGATTTATCGCACTCAGATGCAAGGACACAATCGCACCGACCGGAACAATTGCACAGGGAGTCGGGGCAAAACAGGTCAATTCTCTTGGAGAGGTTTACGAGACAAAATACGGTCTCACCACATCAGAGCGTGTATACGGAACGGTCATGGAAAATCTCGAGGGAAGAGGTCCTTGCTACTTAAGGACAGAGGGCATCTCTCCACAGCAGGATGAGTCATTGAGAAAGGCATATCTCAACATGGCACCAAGCCAGACACTCAAGTGGGTGGAGGCAGGTAAGAATCCAAGTGAGCAGAATGTGGAGATAGAAGGCACCGAGCCGTATATCGTAGGTGGCCACACAGCGAGCGGCTACTGGGTAAATACCGAGCGTGAGACTACAATCCACGGACTTTATGCTGCTGGAGATGTGGCAGGAGGATGTCCACAGAAATACGTTACAGGAGCTATGGTAGAGGGTGAAATCGCTGCGATAGATATGGTTTCAAAGCTTGATGCAGATAACTCCGACGGAAGTTTTGACACATCGGCATTTGATGAGAAAAAGGCACTTGACGCAAAAGCTTCAGAGTACGACCATTTCCTCACTGAAAGGTCTCAGATGTTTACAACAGAGGCTATCGAGGAAGCCATGCAGAAGGTCATGGACAACTACGCAGGCGGTATTTCCACACATTATCAGTTCAACGGCAAGCAGCTTGCGCTGGCAAAGGAAAAGATAAATCATCTGATAGAGCTGACCGGTGATTTATATGCATCGGATATGCATGAGCTTATGTTCATATATGAGCTTAAGGAGAGGCTTACGGTATGTCTTTCGGTCATAGCACATCTTGGTGCAAGAAAGGAGACCAGATGGCACAGCTTTGCTGAGAATCTGGATTATCCGGGCAAGAGTGATGACTGGATGAAATATGTCAATTCCAGATACGAAAACGGGCAGCTTCACATGATTTACAGAGAGCTTGTCGGAAGGGAGGCGCGTTATGAGCATAATGATTGATAAAGCAAAGTGTAAGGGCTGTGGCATGTGTACAAGTGTATGCCCCGGAAGCCTGATATATCAGGACTCAGAGAAAAAAGCCTTTATCAAATATCCTAAGGACTGCTGGGGCTGTGCCTCATGCATAAAGGAATGTCATTTTGGCGCTATTGCTCTTTATCTTGGAGCAGACATAGGAGGCATGGGAAGTCTCATGACAGTAAAAAGCACGCCGGACACGCTGACCTGGGATATCAAAAAGCGCGACGGAAGCAAGGAAGAGATTCTTATCAACAAGAAGGAATCCAATAAATATTAAAGAAAAGGATGGTAACAGACATGGGTGAATTATCACATCTTGACGAACTCGAAGCAGAGGCAATATACATAATACGTGAAGTAGCCGCAGAGTGCGAGAAGCCGGTTATGTTGTACTCAATTGGAAAGGACAGCTCGGTAATGCTTCATCTTGCAATGAAGGCATTTTATCCGGAGAAGCCGCCATTTCCGTTTTTACATGTAAATACAACCTGGAAATTCCATGAGATGATAGAATTCAGAGATCGCATTGCTAAGGAAAAGGGCATCGAGATGCTTGAATATATAAATCAGGATGGCGTAAAGCAGGGCATCAATCCATTTGACCACGGCTCAGCATACACAGATATCATGAAGACACAGGCACTTAAGCAGGCACTCGACAAATACGGCTTTACGGCAGCGTTTGGCGGCGGCCGAAGAGACGAGGAGAAATCAAGAGCCAAGGAGCGAATCTTCTCCTTCAGAAATGAAAACCACGCATGGGATCCAAAGAACCAGCGCCCGGAGATGTGGAAGCTCTACAACTCCAGAATCAAAAAGGACCAGGAGGTACGAGTTTTCCCACTGTCAAACTGGACAGAGAAGGATATCTGGCAGTATATAAAGAGAGAGAATATCGAGATTCCTTCACTTTACTTTGCAAAGGAAAGACCTGTTGTATACAGAGACGGCAACATCATCATGGTAGATGACGACAGAATGAAGCTTTGTCCGGGTGAGAAAATCCAGATGAAGAGTGTACGTTTCAGAACTCTCGGCTGCTATCCACTGACAGGTGGTGTGGAGTCGACAGCGGATACACTTGATGAGATTATTGATGAGACACTCAGTGCTGTTTCCTCAGAGAGAACCACCCGTGTCATAGACAACGAGGCGGCAGGCAGCATGGAAAGAAGAAAGAGGGAGGGATATTTCTAAAATGAGCGGATTACTTAAATTTATTACATGCGGAAGCGTGGACGACGGAAAATCAACTCTGATCGGACATATATTATACGATTCAAAGCTGCTCTATGCAGATCAGGAAAAGGCATTGGAGCTTGACAGTAAGGTCGGAAGCCGTGGCGGCGCCATCGACTATTCACTCCTCCTCGACGGACTGATGGCAGAGAGGGAGCAGGGAATCACAATCGATGTGGCTTATCGTTATTTCACAACAGATAAGAGAAGCTTTATCGTGGCAGATACACCGGGCCATGAGGAGTACACAAGAAACATGGCTGTAGGTGCATCCTTTGCAGACCTTGCGGTAATTTTAATAGATGCAAAGCAGGGCGTATTGGTTCAGACAAGAAGACACGCAAGAATCTGCGCGCTCATGGGAATCAACTACTTTGTATTTGCTGTAAACAAAATGGATCTTGTAGGCTACGACGAGAAGCGTTTCGATGAAATCACAAAGCAGATTATTGAGCTTACAAAGGAGCTTGAACTTAAAAATGTAGTAATCATTCCTGTTTCTGCAACAGAGGGTGACAATGTCACAACAAAGTCTGAGAATATCCCATGGTACAAGGGACCTGCTCTTTTATCATACCTTGAGGATGTTGACATAAAGGATGAGAACGAGGAAGAGGGCTTTTACATGCCTGTACAGAGAGTCTGCCGTCCTGACCACACCTTCCGTGGCTTCCAGGGCCAGATAGAGGCCGGAGAGGTAAAGGTGGGCGATGAAATCACCACACTGCCAAGCAATGAGACAGCCCATGTAAAGAGCATCCATGTGGGTGATAAGCTAAGCGATAGCGCATTTACAGGCCAGCCGGTTACAATCCAGCTTGACAGAGAGGTGGACGTATCAAGAGGCTGCGTGCTCACAATCGGTTCAGGAGCAAAGGTTGCTTCATCTATCACAGCTACAATACTCTGGATGGATGACGATGAGCTCTTTAAGGGAAAGAATTTCTTCTTCAAGCTAGGTACCAAGTCAATACCGGGCATCGTAACAGAGATAGAGCATACTATCGACGTAAACACAGGTGAGGAAAAGCCTGCCGACAAGCTTAAAAAGAACGAGATAGCAGTTGTAAAGATTGCATTCTCGGACAAGATAGTCTGCGATAAGTTCAAAAATCACAAGACACTCGGTGAGTTCATCTTAATCGACCGTGTGACGGATATGACATCTGCCTGTGGTGTGGTTGAAGAGGTACACACAGAGGAAAGCGGCCTCTATGAGGGCAGAGTAGACAGAAACGTAAGAGCTGCAATCAAGGGGCAGAAGGCAATCACCGCCGTATTCGTAGACGGAGTGGATGGGGTAAACCGCGGCTTTGTGGAGGATGTCGAGAAAGCCTTAAATATAGACGGACGCCATACTTATCTCTACGCACCAAAGGAGGGTGAGGACTTCGTAAATGTAGTAAAGCATCTAAGCCATGCCGGAATACTCGTACTTCTGTTCATCAGCCAAAAGCAGGAGAAGGCGCTTGAAGCTGACAAAGTTGAGTTCACAAAGGACTGGAACAAAAACGGCAGAGATGTGGACAAGGCTGCGGAGTTTATCAAAAAGCAGTCAGTATATGACGGCGTGATCGTAAACACAAGTGAGTATATCTGATAAAAATATATAAGCAGATGAACAGCATCCCATATTCATTTAATATGAAGGGATGCTGTTTTTGTAACCAATTTCCACGTTGAAAAGCACGCCCCAATGTGGTAAAATTGACAAAGATAATTTAAAGAAAAACACACAGGAGGATTAACATACAATGGAAAGCTACAAGAGCGAATTTATAGATTTCCTACCTGCTCCTTTATCTTAACCCTTGTGAATGCCCTCAAATGCTTGATTTTACAGGCTTTGAGGGCATTTTTAATTTGAGAGGAAACTATCGTAACTTATCATAAAATGGTGTAATTTGATGAAAAAAGTGTGTAGTAAAGTGTGTAGTAATTCGTAGGAAGGATACGCCAAATATCAAGAGTGGCAGTGAATTCGTCCATGTGTTTGTAGAGATACAGATGCATGGACTTTTTTTATTTTGGTTACCGGCACAGAGCAGTGAACAGCCGATAGAAGCTGGAAAACAGGAGCAAATGGAGCCGGAAGAGAATGAGTTTCTGGATTGCTCGTTTGGTGTGTCATCCGTGTGGGCTTGCTTTTTATTCGGATATTCGTATATAATGTATTGTATTGAGTATTATCCATGCGGATCCTCTCCGCATTGGAATTGGAAGCATCCGCAAAAAGGAAGTGAACGCTATGACCTGCGACGAGGCTTTATACCGCCAATATCTGAGCGGCGACGACGAAGGACTCAATGCCCTGATGAAAAAATACGGCGACCCCCTGACCCTGTATATCGACGGCTATCTGCACGACGTTCACGAGGCGGAGGAGCTGATGCTGGACGTTTTCG
>OHPJ01000741.1_pt1 | contig 12728 bp, 9 predicted proteins | sample 1577701 | NCBI WGS metagenome assembly OHPJ01 (sample SAMEA3879517, study PRJEB24766) | human gut metagenome | biome: human-associated habitat; feature: feces | place: USA | collected 1985/1987 | reverse complement strand
CGCTTCGCCCACCTGTTCGGCAAGAACGCGGACCTCACCGTCATCGCCCGCATTCAGGCCATGGCGGACCGCAATATCAAGGACTACGGCCTGATCGACGAGGAAGAGGTCGAAACGCATCCGACGGCGGTTCAGGGTGATGAGCGTGCTCATCACTTTTGATAGAGAAGATTAGGAGATATCTGTGAGCAGCAAACCCTTTGCCATTACGCTCGATGTCGGCACGTCGCTGGCCAACCGCACCGGAAGCTGGCGCACGCTGCGCCCGGTCTATGTGAACCGCCTCCCTCCGTGCAATGCCAAGTGTCCCGCCGGCGAGCAGTGCCAGGCATGGCTCTACCATGCTGAAAGCGGCGACTACCGTCACGCCTGGGAGAAGATCGTCGAGGACAATCCCTTCCCCGCCTGCATGGGCCGCGTGTGCTACCACACGTGCGAGTCCGCCTGCAATCGCGGCGAGCTCGACGAGTCCGTCGGCATCAACGCCGTCGAACGCTTTCTCGGCGACCATGCGCTTGAAAACGGTTGGTCGTTCAAGAAGCCCGAGACGAAGAGCGGCAAGCGCGTTCTTGTCGTGGGCGCAGGTCCTGCAGGCCTTTCCGCCGCCTACCATCTCGCCCGCATGGGTCATGAGGTCTGCGTGCGCGACGGCGCCAAGGCCGCAGGCGGCATGATGCGCTACGGCATTCCGAACTTCAAACTCGACAAGCGACTCATCGACCGCCGTGTGGAACAGATGGAGGCCGAAGGCACCGTGTTCCGTACCGGCGTGGAGATCGGCAAAGACATCTCCTGGGACGACCTGCGCTCCCGCTTTGACGCCGTGTTCCTCGGCGTTGGCGCAAGCCTTGCCCGCCGAGCCTACATTCCCGCCGGCGACGCCGCGCACGTGCTTGACGCCGTTACGGTGCTCCGCTCCATGGAAGGCGAGGAGCAGCCGCTTCTGGGCCGCCGCGTGGTGGTCTACGGCGGCGGCAACACCGCCATCGACGTGGCCCGCACCGCAAAGCGCCTTGGCGCCGAGCCGCTGGTCGTTTACCGCCGCACCCGCGAGCGCGCTCCCGCCCATCAGTTCGAGATCGAGGAGGCCATCGAGGAAGGCGTGCACATGAAGTGGCTCTCCACCATTGCGCATGCCGACGAAGGCGAGATCCGCATCGAGAAGATGAAGCTTGACGAGAGCGGCCGTCCCGTCCCGACGGGTGAGTTCGAGACGGTGAGCGCCGACAGCGTCGTGCTCGCCCTCGGTCAGGAGACGAACCTGAAGTTCCTCGAAGACATCGACGACCTTCAGATGGAGAACGGCAGCGTCGTGGTCGACGGTTCGATGATGACGGGCTGTCCCGGCATCTTCGCCGGCGGCGACATGGTGCCGGGCGAGCGCAACGTGACCGTGGCGATCGGCCATGGCAAGCGAGCCGCCCGCTCGATCGATGCCTGGCTTGCCGGTCGTCCGATGCCTGCCGCCGAAGAACGCCAGCCCGCGACCTTCGGCCGTCTCAACACGTGGTACTACGCGGATGCGCCCAAGTCCGTGCGTCCCCAGCTTGACCTCGTTCGCCGTCAGACGACGTTCGACGAGGTGGTCCAGGGGCTCACCGAGCAGACTGCGCTCTTCGAGGCCCGCCGCTGCATGTCCTGCGGCAACTGCTTCGAGTGCGACAACTGCTACGGCGTCTGTCCTGACAATGCCATCATCAAGCTCGGTCCCGGCAAGAAGTTCCGCATCAACTACGAGTACTGCAAGGGCTGCGGCATCTGCGCCAACGAGTGTCCCTGCGGCGCGATCGACATGGTGCCCGAGTCCATCTGATGCACCTGATGCCGTCCGGTCAAGAGACCGGACGGGCCGTAAAAAATGAAGGAAGCACCGTTTTCCAACGGTGCTTCTTTCGTTATGGGCTGTAGGGGCCGTTGACCTTCAATCGCCGCCGACGTTCGTCTTCAATGTCAGAGCGAGCGCGCAGGCGATGAGTAGAACGGTGGCAAGGTAGGGCGCGCCTGCAAGGACGGGATGCATGTGGTGGTCCGCCGTGATCATGAGCAGAGGAGTGCCGATGAGCGGCGAGATGGCGCCCGTGAAGCTGTTGAGCGAGCTGACCGCTCCCATGTTGACGCCCTGTGTGCTTGCTTCGCAGCGCCTGCTGATGAGGCCCTGAATGGTCGGCCCCACGATGCCCATGACGGCGAAGAGGCAGACCATGGCGAGACTCACCGCGCCCGACGGCGAAAGCGCGATGACGAGCATGGAGGAAAGGCCGATGAGGAGGCCCGTCACGATGATGTGTCCCGGCGCGAGCTTCTGGACGAGACGCGGCAGGATGAAGCCCTGCGTGAGGCTGATCGAGAGGCCGAGCGCAAAGATCGACATGCCGATCATGAGCGGCGTCCAGGCGTAGCGGTATTCCGTGTAGAGCGCCCAGGTGCACTGCATCAGGCTCTGTGCAAGCGTGAAGAGTGTGATGACGACGAGCAGCGGGCGAAGACTGAGGTTGCCTGCCAGGCTCCAGATGGCGGAGAACGGGTTGAGGCGTCCGAGGGAGAGCGGAGCCGTCGACCTGACCCTGAGGCTCTCGGGAAGGATGAAGAAGCCGTAGAGGAAGTTGAGGGCGCAGATGGCGCTTGCGACGAAGAACGGAATTTTGGGATCGGTCTGGCCGAGCACGCCGCCCACGGCGGGGCCGAGCACGAAGGCAATCCCGAAGATTGCGCCGATCTTGCCGAAGGAGGCGATGCGCTGGTGAGAGGGCGTCACGTCGGCGATGTAGGCCTGCGCCACCACGATGTTGGAACTCATCATGCCGCCGACAAGTCTCGAGAGCAGGATGAAGGGCAGGGACTGGCTGACGGCGGGCACGATCATCATGATCGAAAGGCCGAGAATGCCCGTAAGCAGCACGGGACGCCGTCCGATGCGGTCAGAAAGGGCGCCGAGGATGGGCGCGAAGAAGAACTGCATCAGGCCGTAGCTCACCATGATTGCGCCGTACCAGCTGGTCTGCAGGTCGCGCGTGTCAGCGAGCGATCCGATGAGCCTCGGAAGAACAGGAACAATGAGCCCGATGCCCAGTGCGTCGAGGAAGACGCAGGCAAGAACAAACCCAATTGCAGGCTTTCTCATCATGGGACAGGGGCGCGGAAAGAAGCTGACGAAGATCCAATATTACCGCGAGTCGCAGGGCGGCGCGGAAGGGGCCGAAGGGCTGCCGCAGGCCGGAGAGGCCGGGCTGAGCCTAGGCGGAATCCACCCAGTCGCTTTGATGCGAATCAACAGTTGTAAATCTGATTGACATTTTGGTGGCTGTGAAGCTTGGAAGAAGAGGGTGTTGGAGGTGAAGTTTTTGGTAATGTAAACAAATGCGTACGAATGCCGCCGAGGCTTGGTCGCCGAAGGCAGAAAAAGGCCGTACGAAAGAAGAATGTCACCTGGAGTACAACAATGAAGCGAGTCTTCAATTTTGCGATGCCGTTCCTGCAGGCATCGCTTGTCAAGCAGATTTTGGTCGGTCTGGTACTTGGCATTGCGCTTGCCTATGCGGCTCCCGCCGCAGCCGTCAGCTGCGGCTTCCTCGGCACCGTCTTTGTGACGGCTCTTAAGGCCGTCGCCCCGATTCTGGTGTTCGTGCTCGTGATGAGTTCGATTGCGAACCAGAACCTGTCCGGCGAAAACCTCCACATCAAGCCGATCATCGTCCTCTATCTGATAGGCACCTTCTCCGCCGCCATCGTTGCGGTCGTGGCGAGCTTCATGTTCCCCACGAAGCTCATCCTGACGGCGACCGACGCTGTGGCCACCACCCCCGGCGGCATCGGCGAGGTGCTCGGCAACGTGATTCTCAACGTCGTTGACAATCCCGTCCACGCCATCTCGTCCGGCAACTACATCGGCATTCTCGCCTGGGCCATCGCCATGGGCGTCGTGCTGCGCCATGGCACCGTCGCCACGCGCGAAGTGCTCAATGACGCCGCCAAGGGCGTCGAGTTCGTGGTCCGCCTCGTGATCCGCTTCGCCCCCGTCGGCATCTTCGGCCTCGTTGCGAACACCTTCGCCACGACCGGCGCCGAAGTCTTCATCGGCTACATCCAGCTTCTCGTGGTGCTTCTCGGCTCCATGTTCTTCGTGGCTCTTGTCATCAATCCGTTCCTCGTCTGGTTCTGCACCCACAAGAATCCGTTCCCCGTGACGCTGATGACGCTCCGCGAATCCGGCGTGGCCGCCTTCTTCACCCGCTCGTCCGCCGCGAACATTCCGGTCAATCTGGAAATCTGCCGTCGCCTCGGCCTGCCTGAATCCACTTACTCCATTTCGATTCCCGTGGGTGCCACGATCAACATGGCCGGCGCCGCCATCACGATCACCGTGCTGACGCTTTCCGCCGCCTATTCGCTCAACATTCCCGTTGACCTCGGCACGGCCGTGTTCCTCTCCTTCGTGGCCTCGATCTGCGCCTGCGGCGCCTCCGGCGTGCCGGGCGGCTCCCTGATGCTCATCCCGCTTGCCTGCGGTCTCTTCGGCATCGATCAGAACACCGCCATGCAGGTGGTCGCCGTTGGCTTCATCATCGGCGTGCTCCAGGACTCCTGCGAAACGGCCCTGAACTCCTCGAGCGACGCGCTCTTCACGATCGCCGCCTGCCAGCGCGCCGAGCGTCTGGAACGCGGGGAGTAATCCTTCCGAAATGCAGGGACGGACTTGCGCCGCCCTGCTGATTTAAAATTGCCGAAGTTTGACTTCGGCAATTTTTTTGACTTCATCCGACGATATGCGACGTTTCAATACCCCGATCGAGGTGCTAAATCAGGTTTTCGGCTACGAGTCCTTCAGGGGCTTTCAGGAGGAGGTGGTTGAAACCGTCGTGTCGGGCAGGGACGCTCTGGTGCTGATGCCGACAGGCGGTGGCAAGAGCCTCTGTTATCAGATTCCCGCGCTGCTGCGCGACGGCGTGGCCGTCGTGGTCTCCCCCCTGATCGCCCTCATGCAGGATCAGGTCGATGCGCTGGACGAAGTCGGCGTGAAGGCGGCCTATCTCAACTCGTCTCTCACGCCCGAGGAGGCCTCCAGAGTGAAGGACGAGCTTCTGTCGGGCAGGCTGGATCTGCTCTACGTGGCGCCCGAGCGCCTGATGATGAGTTCTATGCTCTCGTTGCTCGACAGGGTCAACGTCTCGCTCTTCGCCATTGACGAGGCGCACTGCGTGAGCGTCTGGGGACATGACTTCCGTCCCGAGTACGGAGAGCTGGAGCTGCTGAGGACCCGCTATCCTCAGGTTCCCCGCATTGCGCTCACGGCCACGGCCGACGAGAAGACGAGGGCGGAGATCGTCGGAAAGCTTCTCAACGACGCCAGGGAGTTCGTGGCGAGCTTTGACAGGCCGAACATCTTCTACCGCATCGTCGACAAGCGCAACATCAAGGAGCAGCTCCTCAACTTCATCAAGTACGAGCATTCGGGTGACAGCGGCATCGTCTACTGCCTGGCCCGCCGCACGACCGAGGAGATTGCGCAGTACCTCTCGGGCTGCGGTATCGAGGCGCTGCCCTATCATGCGGGCCTTCCCGCAGAGGAGAGGGCTCGCAATCAGGCAAGGTTCCTGCGTGAGGACGGCATCGTGATGGTGGCGACCATCGCCTTCGGCATGGGCATCGACAAGCCGAACGTGCGCTTCGTGGCGCACGTGGACATGCCCAAGTCGATCGAAGGCTACTTTCAGGAAACGGGGCGCGCGGGACGCGACGGCGAGCCCGCCGACGCCTGGATGGCCTACGGCCTCAACGACGTCGTCAACCAGCGCTTCTTCATCGATGCGAGTGATGCGGACGAGATGCACAAGCAGCTCTGTACGCAGAAGCTCGATGCCATGCTCGGTCTGGCCGAGGCGCCCGACTGTCGAAGGCAGAGGCTTCTGGCCTACTTCGGCGAAAAGTCCGAGCCCTGCGGTCACTGCGACAACTGCCTCGAGCCGCCCGACCTCCTCGACATGACGGTGCCCGCCAAAAAGTTCATCTCCTGCATCTACCGCATTCGCGAGGCGAGCGGCGTCTGCTTCGGCGCTCAGCACGTCATCGACGTGCTGATGGGCAACATGACGGACCGCGTGGCTCGCTTTTCCCACGACAAGCTCTCGACCTGGAGCATCGGACAGGACCTGTCGGCGGCCGAGTGGCGGATTCTGCTTCGCCAGCTTGTCGCACGCCATGTCGTCTGGGTGGATCCGACGGCGCGCAATGCGCTGAGCCTTGGAGAGGCTGCCCGCGACCTGCTGCGGGGCAACATGAAGATCAGCGTGAGAAAGCGTGTGGCGGAAACGCGCAGGAAGCGCCGCGAGCATTCGCAGACGGAGGCCCTGCTGCAGGAGTTCTCCAAGCGTGACAGAAGCCTCTACGAAGCGCTGCGCCAGTGGAGGAGTGATGAGGCGAAGAGCCTCGGCAAGCCTCCCTACGTCATCTTCAAGGATGCGACCCTGCTGGAGATAGTGCGCGAGCGCCCGACGTCCCCTGAGGCCCTGAGACGCATCTCAGGTGTTGGCGAGAAGAAGCTCGTCAACTACGGCGACGCCGTGCTCGACATCGTGGCGGCGGAAAGCTGAGCCGACGGGGATCCGCATGAAACAAAAAAAAGAGCAGCCCATGAGGACTGCTCTTTTTGCTTGGACTCTAGAGGACTCAGCGGACCACCGTGGTCTGAATGCCCTGATTGTCGAGTTGGCTCTGGACTTCAGACGCCTCCAGCTTGTTGTCGAAGGGGCCGATGCGGACGCGCCAGACGCTGCCCGCCTTCACCACCTGCACATTGCTGATGCCTGCGGTGAGGGCGAGGGAGCCCGTAAGGTCATGGGCGCTCTTCTCTTCCTTGAAAGCACCGGCCTGCAGCCAGTAGCTGCCGCCAGCTCCGGCGGCGGGCGTCTGAGACTGAGGCTGGGACTGGACCGGCGGAGCGACGGTCACGGTCTTGACGCCGGACGAATCGTCCTGTTCGGCGCTCTTTTCCTGCTGCTCATTGAGGGCGCGGTTCGGATCGATGCCGCCCGCGAGCTTCTGGGCGGGGTCGACGTCAGCGGTCACCTTCTGAACCTTCTCGACGAAGGGGATCGGGCTGTTGGTGATGAACACCGCCGCGGCTGCGCAGATTGCGCAGCCGGTGACGACGCCGATCAGAAAGCCGGCAAAGCCGGAAGCAAGATTGGTACGGGCCACTGTGGATAGTCCTCTTGATTAAGCATCTTCGCGGCGGGCCATGTATTCAGGCGCGCTGATGCCGAGAAGCGCGAGACCGTTGCCGAGCACCTGGCGGGTGGCGGCAAGGAGAGCGAGGCGGGCGTTGCGCTCGACATCGTTCTCGATCACGACGCGTTCGGCGTTGTAGAACGTGTGGAAGGCCGCGGCGAGCTCCTTCAGGTAGTAGCAGAGCATGTGCGGCGCATGGTCCTTGGCGGCCAGCGTGAGAAGCGACGGATATTCGGCGATCTTGGCCATCAGGTCCATGGCCTGCTCGCTCACGAGGCTAGAGAGATCGGCCTTGATGAGTTCGTCGGCGGACGGAACTTCGTAGCCCTTTTCCTTGGCGTTCGCAAACACGGAGCAGATGCGGGCGTGGGCGTACTGCAGATAGTAGACGGGGTTTTCGTCGCTCTTCTGCTGGGCGAGGTTGATGTCGAAGACGAATTCGGCATCGGCCTTGCGGGCAACGAGGAAGAAGCGGGCGGCGTCCTGGCCGGCCATGTCGACGAGGTCGCGCAGCGTGACGTAGTTGCCGGAGCGCTTGCTCATCTTGACGGGTTCGCCGTCCTTCACGACGGAGAGCATCTTGTGAAGGATGTATTCGGGGAATTCCTTCGGGATGCTCATCTGACGGGCGAGCGCGCAGCACTGAAGGCCGCAGCGGACGCGGGCAATCGTGCCGTGATGGTCGGAGCCCTGAATGTTGACGGCCTTGGTGAAGCCGCGCTCGAACTTGGCAAGGTGGTAGGCGACGTCGGGCACAAAGTAGGTAAAGGTGCCGTCGACCTTGCGCATCACGCGGTTCTTGTCGTCGTGAATGCCGAGGTCTTCGCATTCGGTGGTCTTGAGCCAGAGGGCGCCGTCGCGTTCTTCGGTGCGGCCGGAGTCGATCATGGACTGCACGGCGGCCTGCACGCGGCCGGAGGCGTAGAGCGAGGACTCGAGGTAGAAGTTGTCGAAGTGTACGCCGAGCGCATCAAGGTCGTCGTCCTGCTCGTTGCGCAGATAGGCGACGCCGTAGCGACGGATGCAGTCGGTGTCGGAAAGGTCGCCCTTGGATTCGATGACCGTGCCGTCATGCGCATGCACGGGCTTGCAGTCAAGGTAGTCGCGGGCGATGGCGATCACGTATTCGCCGTGATAGGCGTTTTCAGGAAGTTCGACGGCTTCACCCTTGAGCTCGCGGGCGCGCAGGCGGATGGATTCGGCGAGATTGCCGATCTGAACGCCGGCGTCGTTGTAGTAGAACTCGCGGGTGACTTTCCAGCCCTGAGTGGCGAGAAGATTGGCAAGCACGTCTCCGAGGGCGCCCTGACGGGCGTGGCCGAGATGAAGCGGGCCGGTCGGGTTGGCGGACACGAACTCAAGAAGAACGGACTGGTTCTTGTGGGCGTCGCCGCAGCCGAAGGACGTGCCGGCCTTGAGGACCTGACGGATGATTTCCTGGCGGGCGTTGTCCTGAATGCGGAGGTTGATGAAGCCGGGGCCGGCGATTTCGACCGACTTGATGAGAGCTTCGCTTTCGGGGTTGGCCTTGAGGGCCTCGACGATCTGCGTGGCGATCTCGCGCGGGTTCTTCTTGAGGGCGCGAGCGAGCTGCATGGCGACCGTACAGGCGACGTCGCCGTGTTCGGGCATCTTCGGGCGTTCGAGAATGACGGTGACGCCGGTGACGCCGAGCGTTTCGAGCGCGGCGGAAATGAGGGAGGTCAGAGCCTCTTTTTGCTGAGCGAGCATGATGAGTGTCGTGTGAGTGATGGGTTCGTTTTCCTGATCGTCACAGTGTACCTTTTCGGGAGTGAGGACACATCTGAAAGGGATCGGGAAAACGTAACGGCCTGCCGTCCGTTCAGACAACAGGCCGACGCTGTGAACGTATCAGTGCCTGGCGGGCATCAGCGCTTGTCGTGCGTGATGTAGGCGTAGGCGGAGTGATTGTGGATGGATTCGAAGTTTTCAGCCTCGACGCGGTAGGCGACGACGCGCTCTTCCTTGTTGAGAGCGGCGGCCATGTCGCGAACGATGTCTTCGACGAACTTCGGATGATCGTAGGCGTATTCCGTGACGTACTTTTCGTCGGAGCGCTTCAGGCGGGCCCAGAGCTGGCAGGAGGCGGCCTCCTCGCTATAGGCGATCTGCTCTTCGAGGCTCATCGGAGCGGAAAGCTCGACGGAGGCCGTCAGGCGGGAGCGCTGGTTGTGAGCGCCGTAGCGGGAGATTTCCTTGGAGCAGGGGCAGAGGCTCGTCACGGGAGTGGCAGTTTCCTGACGGACGGTGATGACGCCGCCGCGGCTGTCGGCAATCCAGGCGGCCTCGTAGTTCATGAGGCTGGTGAGCTTGCTGACGGGGGCGCACTTGCGGATGAAGAACGGGAAGCGAAGCTCGATCGTGCCGTCAACGGCGTCAAGACGCTTGAGCATGTCGGCCATGAGAGAGCGGACGACGTCCACGTTGAGCGGTTCGGAATGCTCTTCCATGAGCGCGACAAAGCGGGACATGTGCGTGCCCTTTTTGTCTGCAGGAAGCGACACGGTCATTTCGACGGTGGCGACGGTGGCAAGGGTGTCTTCCTTGGTCTCCACCGTAATGGGAACGGTGATGCCGCGAACGCCGACGCGGTCGATGGCGATGTTGCGGCCGTCGCGCGCGGACTGAACGTCCGGAAGAGTGTTTTTGTTATCTGCGTCCATAAATCTTCTTTGGTGGCTCAGGACAACTGCTTGGAAGCTGTTCTGGGAATGAAAACTGAGCATTGCTTGACCGGCAAGCTGCACGGATAAGCATCCGTTTTTTTGAGTGAGGGGATGCCTGCTGATCGATCAATTATAGGGTGGTCTGCTATCTTACAAAAACATGACGCTTCGTGGGGCGGAAACGGCCTCATAGTTGCGTTCATTCTTCTGAGGGTACGAATGTTTACAACCCGAACGCTTGTCCCGGGGTGTATTCGTCCCCATCTAGAAGGAAATAGATGAGGGGCCGCCGCGGAACGGGGCCGCCTCTTATACTTGAATGTGAAGCTCCGGCAATGTGCCACAGAACTTGAAGACGCCGGAGGCCTATCGGAGAAAGACGCTTATGCCGCTCTATGTTTTTCAGACGTCAGGAAACCCCTTTGTTCGCATCCTGATCGGGTTGGTTTCGTTCGCCGTGCTTGTCGGTCTCGGCTTCCTGATGCTGCCCGTGGTGCTTGCGGTCATCGCCGCCGTCATGGTGATGGGGCTTGTCGCCTGGGGATGGGCATGGTGGAAGGCCAGGCAGGCGGGCGGCACCACCGACTGGTACGAGGCGATGAGCCGTGCCGCCGCAAGTCGTCAGGCTTCCGAGCAGGGCGCTCGTGAAGACGTGCGTGAGACGCGCACGGAGACGACGGTGCTCAGCATCAAGACGTCGGACAACAAGAAGTGGAAGATGAACGACGTCGAGGATATCGAGGAGCGAAAGTAACTCTCCTTAAAGTAGAGGAGAAATCAGATAGCAGGCCCCTTCCTTGAGGCGCTCGGACACGGGGCGCCGGTACCAGGTTTCGGGGTCGAGACGGCTGCACTGCTCCGCATAGGAGTCGTGCAGCTTTTTTAGGTCGTGAATGAAGCAGGCGTCGAAGATGAGCAGCATCATCTCGAAGTTGAGGTGAATGCTGCGGTTGTCGAAGTTGACGGTGCCGAAGACGGCATATTCGTCGTCGACGGAGATGGACTTGGTGTGCAGCAGTCCTCCGTTGTAGAGGAGCACTTCGACGCCGGCGGAGAGCATGTCGTCGAAGTAGCGTCGGGCGGCCCAGGTGACGGCCTTGCTGTCGGCGTTGGCGGGTACGATCAGTCTGATCTTCACGCCTCTGTATGCGGCGCTCAGAAGGGCCGTGGCAAGGCCTTCGTTGGGAACGAAGTAGGGCGTCGTGATGGTGATGTTGAAGCGTGCGGCGTTGATGGTGTCGAGCAGCAGGTAAAGGTTCGGGTCCTTTTGACCGTAGGGACCTGAGGGCACCGTGACGATCGTGGCCGTGCCGAGCTGTGGGATCGGAGGGACGGAGTGGACCCGCTCGAGGTCTGAGGGGGCCCCGTCGGGCTGGATGGCCCAGTCGATCAGGAAGGTGGCGCGCAGGCTCTGCACGGCGGGGCCGGTGAGGCGGACCATGGCGTCGACCCAGGGGCCGACGGTGCGCGCGGCGTCGTAGGTGTGCGGGTCGATCATGTTCAGGCTGCCCGTGTAGCCAATCTCGTTGTCGATGATGATGGTCTTGCGGTGGAGGCGCAGGTCGACGCGCTGAAGGCCGAAGAAGTGCAGGAGCCGCATGGGCATGGCCTTGGCGACTTCGATCCCTGCATTGCGGAACGCCCTGCAGGTGTCGCTCTTGAGGAAGGCGCGCGAGCCGAAGTCGTCGACGAGAATGCGCACGCGCACGCCGCGCTCATGGGCCTTGAGGAGCGAGGCGGCCACCTTGTCGGCCTCGCCGCCCGGATGCCAGATGTAGAACTCCATGTCGATTGAGCTGCAGGCGGCTTCAATGTCGCTGATGATGGCGGCGAACGTGTCGTCTGAGGAGGAGAGAAGCCTGATTTCGGTGCCCGACGTTACGGGAAGGTTCCCCATGCGGGTCGCCAGATGTATGAGCGTGCGGTGTCTGGCGAGGTGGCGCGGCAGCGGCCCCGTAGGAGTGAGCTTCTGGCGCGAGAGCTCCTTAAGGTGCGCGAGATGCTTGCGAAAACGCGTGGCTCGGAGTTGGCCGATCGGACGTTCGCCGAAGAGAAGGTAGAGGATGAAGCCGAAGTAGGGGAGAAGTGTGGTGATGAGAATCCACGCAAACGCTGATCCGGGCGGGTGGCGCGTGAGCATGACGCGCAGGATGACGCTGATGATGATGCCGAACTGTACGAGCGCGGCAAGCGTGCTGAAGGTGATGATCGAGTCGAGCGAAGGCATTGACGCGGGGCCCTGCAGGCGGTTGTGAATGCGGTTGTTTGTCTAGTGTATACGCATGAGATCTTAGGGGAAGGGGATTGTTTTTAAGTAGTAATACGGAATTTAAGCCTTTTTGAAGAAGTGCTATTGACAGTTCGAAAAGACGTCTGCATAATTCAAATCCTCGTTACGGAGAGGTGCCCGAGTGGCTAAAGGGGGCAGACTGTAAATCTGTTGGCTTACGCCTACGATGGTTCGAATCCATCCCTCTCCACCAGCGAAACTTTCGCAAAGCGAATTTCTCAAATGCAGCGCGGAAGGACACTAGATCCAGATGGAGCAACTCCTCCTGCGATTCCCTTCACCCGCTCCATGAAGCGTGCCCATGTGGCTCAGTGGTAGAGCACTCCCTTGGTAAGGGAGAGGTCATGCGTTCGATCCGCATCATGGGCACCACTAATTTTTTTTCCTTCTCTTTAAATAATTCCAGTTCCTTCCCGGGAGCTGGGAGCTTGTTCAGGAGCCAAAGATGGCCAAGGGTAAGTTTGAACGTACCAAGCCCCACGTTAACGTGGGCACGATCGGTCACGTGGACCATGGTAAGACCACGC
>OHPJ01000740.1_pt1 | contig 12745 bp, 5 predicted proteins | sample 1577701 | NCBI WGS metagenome assembly OHPJ01 (sample SAMEA3879517, study PRJEB24766) | human gut metagenome | biome: human-associated habitat; feature: feces | place: USA | collected 1985/1987 | reverse complement strand
TGTTACTGGTAGAAAAATCGATAGCATCAGTACAGTACTGTTTGTATAATACCATACGACAGAATAGGTTGGATTTAAAAAATGCCAGATAATAGTGCTCTTTGGAAATGGTTCCGTCGATAATACAGAATTGGTTCGGTATAAATTGCCCGATATCATCCCTTTCGCTATAGGGATTGATATACCATTTCATTTCACCGTTGGTTTCTACGACACGCTTTGCTGCATCGGCATCTTGCTTTTTCGTCGCAAGGACATTTGTAGCGTCGTAGTATTCTGCAATCATATATTCCGGGATCGTAGAGAAATTCTCATAGCTTTTGAATGTATCTTCCCATGCGCCGCAGGCGGAGGTTAAGTCCTCAATCGAACGAAAATCATATGGCATAAACAGTGAATAACTTCCCTCGTCGAAGATCAGGTCGGCATACGCCTGGATGTCTTCGTCCGTGAAGTCGGCACGGGATAAAGACGCAACCGGTGCTGATTTCTCGGCAAGTGAGGTATCCACCTGTGCTTGTACAGTCAGGGTTCCTTTGTTCCCCGGAACGGTGTAGTCAAGATTTCGGATAGGGTCATCTGTGGCATCGGATGTAGATGCGGTATCTCCCTGATAGATGACAGTCTCTTTTTTGCCGCAGGCAGAGAGACAGGATGCGAGAAGTGTAATAATTAAAATCCAGGATAGTTTCTTCATATGCGTTCTCCTTTCGCTTTAGTTGATGTTCCCGTTATAATCATGATAGATGCTTCCGTCGATGGCACTGATTATAACGTACGGGGAAAATGTACAAAATGGGGAAGAAAGAGATTCCCCGTCGATCATGTAATACCACGCAGGAATATACATATAGGAATCAGATTCTTCGTCAAATAACCGGATTAATCCATATTGAATCTCCTTGATTTTGTAGGTGTTATCCGCAGAAAATGGTAAAGTCGTCCCATCGAACTTCGAGATGTAATCTTTGGCGATTGCGTCAATCTGATCAAAAGAGAGCAGTTGTGCATTTGTTTCTAAGACTTCCTCTACTTTCATCGGATTCTGGATAACCAGATAGTTGATACCATCATTTCCGACATTCGCGAAGATGGCTTCAAATCCATATCTGGTATTCGTGTAAGAATCGTTGGAGCTGCTGTTTTCACCGATTGTCCCGGAGACCAGTTCGCGGGAAAAATTGAAATCCGTATGAACAGGAGCGATACCGTCCACATTTCTGCCGCCATAGAGCAGATAGGAATCATAGGAATACCCATCGTTTGAAGAATCGCTGGCTATGATTTCACCATCTTTCGTTATCTCGTAATCGGGTTTTATGGTCTGAGCCTTCTGTACATCTGTGATCGTGTAATCGGAGATTCCCATAGTCCGAAGCGTATCAAGCACCATTGCTTTTGATTCTTCCTTAGAATACTGACATTCGTCGGAGTACGATTCATTCTCATAAAGAGGGTTTGCATAGGTGTCGTAGTATTGCGGATACTGGATATATGGTTCGTAGATCGTGTGGAGCAGCATCGTACAGTACGCATCCGTCTGTATAAACGACAGATAGTAAGGCTTCTGGCTGACCGTCCCTTTGATGACGCAGAAATTTGTATAAATATCCGCATTCTCGGTGGAGGTGAAACGATACCATTTCAGGGAACCATCCGTATGAATCGGGGTGACCACGTTGTCATTCTCCATACATTGCTGGGCGATATAGTATTCCTGTAGCAAAGAGTATGGAATGTCTGCGCTGTCACTGTACTGTGCGATTTCTTCCTGTATATCGGCGCACGCACTTTTGACTTCCTCGTCCGGGCGCAGGACATAGGGCAGGAATAAGGCGTAGCTTTCTTCATCAAAGATGGCATCTGCAATCCGCTTCATATCCGCCTCGGTGTAGTCGCTTCGGGAGACCTTTACCACAGGGGAACTCTGTGCCGATAAACTGGTATCGACATCGGCATCCACCGTAAATGTCAGGAGTCCGTCTGTGACCTCATAATTACGATGCAGAACTGAAGCATTTGTTGCATCGTTTGTCGTTGCCGGTTCATCCACGTATGAGAAATCTTTATCCTTTCCACACCCAGACAAGGTAGATAGTAAAAGGATAGATATGAGAATGCCTGCAATTCGTTTCTTCATAAGATCGTCCTCCTGTTAATCTGATTTATTTCGATGCTGATAGATGTAGCCAAGTTCGTCATTGTAGATACTTCCGTCGATGGCGTTGATGATGACGTAGGCAGATGGGAAATAATAGGGCTTGCTTTCCTCGCTTCCTTCTGTCAGATAATACCATGCCGGGAGCAACTGGTAGGAATCATCCTCTTCGTTGGATACCCGGATCAGTCCGTACCGGATATCTGTTATGTCATACACCGTCTCATCGAAGGTGTGTTTGTTGATGTAGTCCTGTGCAATTGCATCGACCTGGGAGAAATCCAGCGTGTTTGCCATATCGACGTCGATGGTTTCAATCTTCATAGGATTGGAGACAATCAGATAATTCAAGCCGTCATTTCCGACATTGGCAGTGATGAATTCATAGCCATAGAAGATATAATCCTCATAATTGGAGATTGTTCCGTTTTCGTCCTGATCCATGCTTTCATAATCAGTCAGCTCTGGTTGAAAGTTTGCAGTGGTGTAGACAGGGGTAAGCGCATCTAAGCTGCGCCCACCGTAGACCAGATAGGAATCATAAGAGATGACTGGTTCCTTGTCGTAGTTTGCGGTTACCTGATATGTGCTGCTGATGTCGTAGACGGTCCGGATGGTCTGCGTCGGAAATACGTCGGTAACTACATAATCATCGATTCCCATTCTGGAGAGCGTATCGGTGACAAGCGTTGAGGCACCTTCCGTGGAATACGAGCAGATGTTGTCGCTGCCGGCAAGCGTTTCGAGCATATCCGGACGGATCGGGGATAATTGGTTAAACAAGCCATAGGTAAGCTCTTCGTTATAATCTTTGTGCAACACAAGCATGCAGTGCTTGCGCGTCTGGACGAAGGAAAGCTGACAGTCCTTTCCGTCTATCGTGCCACGGATATTACAGAAGTTGCAAAATTCCTCGCTGTCTGCACTTGGCTTGATGGTTGGATAGTATTGAATCGTTCCATTTGTCTCGATAGGATCAAAGACGCCGCCGTCTTTTGCATTTTGTGCATAGGAGCATTCTGCCAACAGATTATACGGAATCTCGGATTTATCTGCGTAGGTAGCGAAAGTCTCTGCAAATGCATCGCAGGCAGCAGTGATATTTTCCTTTGACTGACGGCTGTATGGAAGGAATAATTTATAGCTTCCCTCATCGAAGATTGCAGCCGCAATGCGTGTGATATCTTCATTTGTATAGTCGCACCGGACGGCAGTCGCAACCGGAGCAGACTGCGTGGACAGACTGGTGTTCACATCGGCGTCGACATTGACGGTCGTGCGTCCGTTTGATACGGAATAGTTCAGATGTAAGTCGGATGCGGAAACGGCATCCTGTCTGGAATCGTTCTCCTGAATATAATCGACGCCCGCTTTCTTTCCACATCCGGATAAGATGGAAAGCAGGAGTGCACCGATCACCATTTTATAGAATATGGTTTTGCGTCTCATATGAAATTCCCCCTCGTAGTTTTTCGTGCAGCATCCCTGTTGATTGTCGGGCCTGCGTGTAAGAACTGTTTATATTATAGGATACAAATGTATCAGAAATGTATCTAAATGGTTGCAGGTTTTCACTTTTATGGTATTATATTTGAGGAAAATGTCTGATTATAGACAATTATAGACGAAACAGGGGAAAATGGCGATGGAAATCATGAAATATGCGATACAGGGTTACGAGGATGTCGCTGCAGAGCATCTGCTTGGAATCTTCGGAAATCCGATCAAACATACATTGTCACCGGTCATCCATGACACGCTCAGCGATGCACTGGGGCTGTCAGAGCGCTATGTGCCATTCTGCGTGGAGGACGAGGATTTGTCCCGTTGTGTGAAGCTGGCGTATGACGAAGGCGTGCTTGGACTGAATATTACCGTGCCGCACAAGCAGCACGTGATGGAGAGTCTCGTGGATGTGGATATCGCCGCGAAGACGATCGGCGCGGTTAATACACTTGTCCGTGTGGAGGGCGGCTATAAGGGTTACAACACGGATATGCCGGGACTGGCGAAAGCGTTAGAGACAGAAGGAATTGCATTAAAGGATGAGACAGTTATCATGCTTGGCGCAGGTGGTGCCGCACGTGCGGTCGCGTATATGTGTGTCAGCTATGGCGCAAAGCAGGTGTATATCGTAAACCGGACATATGCACATGCACAGGCAATCGCGGACGATATGAATGCATTTGCAGGGAAGGCGGTCGTACAGGCGGTCGCTTCCGAGGATTATAAGAGTATTCCGGATGGAAAATACCTGATGATCCAGTGTACCTCAGTCGGACTGCATGAGGGTGATGGGATGCCGTTTGATTTCGGTGATGTGTTCTATGCGATGGCGAAGGCTGGTGTGGATCTGATCTACAATCCGGCACAGACGCCATTCTTAAAGGAGATGGAGAAGCTTGGTGTGCCCGCAGTAAATGGTTTGAAGATGTTACTCTATCAGGGAATCCTTGCATATGAATTGTGGAATGATCTGACTGTTTCTGAGACGTTGACCGATAAAGTATATCTGGCGCTGCAGGATGCGATTTATGGGAAGAAACGTGGCGATAACATTGTCCTGATCGGTTATATGGGTGCCGGGAAGACAACCGTTGGAAAGGCACTTGCAGGGAAGCTTGGATATGAGTTTATTGATACCGACCTTTATATCGAGGCACAGGAGGGGATGACGATCCCGGAGATCTTCGAGAAGAAGGGAGAGGCTTATTTCCGGACATTGGAGACAAATGTCATTAAAGAACTTCGGGAGAAGACACATTGCGTGATTGCGACAGGCGGTGGACTGCCGCTTCGCAAGGAGAACAGCGATCTGCTGAAAGAGGTCGGAACGGTATATTACCTGATGGCAGATGCGGATACGACCTATGCGCGGGTGAAGCATTGTACGAACCGTCCGCTGTTACAGTGTGACGATCCGTATACGAAGATCCAGGCGATGATGAAAGAGCGGGGACCCGTCTATGCGCGTGCCTGCCATATCCGCGTGCGGACAGACCACGGAACTTTAGAAGAAGTGATGGATGAGATAAAATGAGTGGAGCAGAAAATATAAATCGAAAGAATTACTGCGATGGAATGCGGGATGCAATTCCAATCGCACTTGGATACCTTGCGGTCGCATTTACACTTGGGATTGCGGCGCGAAATGCGGGGGTGTATGCACTTCCGGCGACAATTATGAGCCTGACAAATACGACATCGGCAGGAGAATTTGCAGCGATCACAGCGATTGCCGGTGGCGTAGGGTATGCAGAGCTTGCACTGATGCAGCTCGTCATAAACCTAAGATATATGCTGATGTCGTGTGCACTGACACAGAAGCTTGATCCGAAGTTTTCAATCATACACCGCTTTTTTATTGGATTTGGTGTGACCGATGAGATCTTCGGCATCTCAGTTGCAAGAAAAGGTCGATTGCGATTCCGGCATGGACGATCGGCACCTGCCTCGGTGTGGTGCTCGGTAACGTATTGCCGGGCGGCGTGGTTAGTGCGCTTTCCGTTGCATTATATGGTATGTTCTTGGCAATCATTATCCCGCCTGCCAGAGACAATAAGGTGATCCGCGGACTTGTGATCATCGCGATGGCGGCGAGCTTCCTTTTCACGAAGATACCGGTGATCAAGAATATTTCTTCCGGTATGAAGGTGATTATTCTGACCGTTGTGATCTCCGGGGTGGCAGCCGTGCTGTTCCCGCTTCCGGATGAGGAGAAGGAAGAAGAGGAGGCGAACCATGAAGCATAATATTTATCTGTACATTCTTGTGATGGCAGCAGTCACGTATCTGATCCGTGTTCTGCCACTCACATTGATCAAGAAAGAGATCAAGAACAAGACGGTGCGGTCGTTTCTGTTCTATGTGCCATATGTGACGCTCGCGGTTATGACATTCCCGGCGATCCTCACGGCGAGCAACAGTATGGTGGCAGCAGGCATCGGATTCGTCGTGGCGCTGATCCTTGCATGGCGCAGGACAAGCATGTTTGTGGTGTCGCTTGTTTCGTGTGCGATTGTGTATATACTGGAGCTATTTATGTAAGATATCACACAAATTTCACCGAAATGGCAAAAATATGCAAAAAAAATCACTGGATAAAGTTTGCCTTTTTTCCGATATATTTGTATAATAAAGCGAATAGTGTTATACAGTAGGTGATAAATATGAGATCGACACAAAAGAGACGATGCAGATCCAATCGGGGTTTCACGCTTGTTGAGATGATCGTGACGATGATGTTGCTGTCGATATTGCTCACAATATCAGTCATGGGACTTATGGCATGGCAGGACTGGTCAGACTTTAACCAGGCGAATGAATATGCAGAGACCATGTTTTTGGCAGCGCAGAATCAGTTGTCGGAATATAATGCAAATGGAACCTTAGAAGATTTTGCAAAGCAGACGAAAAATTTTAGTCCAGCCGAGGTGAAGCTGGATTCGATATATTACGAAGAAGGACAGGCGTACAGTGATGATTCCGTTTGGGTAACGGTAAATAAGGGTACGCTTGTTTCTGTGCGTGCAAATAAGGGCGATTACAGTCTGTATGCGGCAGGAAAAGATACGACAAGCCCGACGGCACCAATCGTATATCAGCTTTTACAGGGGTATCTGTATGATACGTCTATCTTAAATGACGCGATCTGCGTCGAGTTTTCCTTAGAGGATGGACAGGTATTTTCTGTCCTTTATTCTGCCAAGTCAAATGGAGATGAGGTAGAAATTTTCGAGTATGATAATGACAATGATTCCCTTCGGGGTTCGGTTAACATTGCCACCCGGTATGATTCTTACCGGAAAGACCGTATGATCGGGTACTATGGTGTGGATACATTGTCGACGGCGCTGAAGGGTACAAAGGAAAAGCCGTCCATTGATGAAGTGAAATTAAATAATGAAGATACGTTAAATCTGTCGTTCAAGGTCAGCAAGCCGGCAAATGCCGCACAGAAGATGAATTATGACATTACCGTCTATGATGTAGATTCTGATTTCTGTACCAGTGAGAATATGGCAGATGGTGTTCCGGTTATGAAGTTCACATTAAACGGAGCAAAGATCAAGAATTATGCAAACCGGCAGGCACAGAATTGTGCAATCACACGGTATGTGAAAGATGAGACTGGAACTTGGAGTGCGCAGGAGCTTGGGGAGTTCCCAGTCCTTGCATGGAGCGATACGGATGGAACGATCCGTGTCGTATTGGATGCAGCGGATTTTCAGGCGACATCTGCCAGCTATGAGATGAATTTGTCAATTTTACGGGACACATCGAAAGCAAGTAAGGTTGCCAATGCAAACTTTAAATTCAAGTCAACCTATACATTCCATCGGTTTGGGCTGGATGCAAATAAGATTAAATGCTCCATCAAGGGGTATGGTGCTGCATATGATACAACAACGGAACGGCAGAGCAACCAGTCGTATGTTTATTTTGCCGAGGAAAATAACAACACGGATGCTGCAAAGAAGGTTGTAAATTACAATTATTCGATTGCAAATGCAAGACATCTTTATAATATGCGTTACGTGACAGACATTACAGCAAATACTGAGAAGTCTGTGGATGAACTGCGCTTGAGCAGTGCGCATTATGAGCAGGATAAAAATAAGGTGCTGACTTGCCATTTCCAGTTATCAGAAGATATCAACTGGGCGGGATTTGTAGAGTCAGGGGCGTTTTATAATACGAATGGAAATGGTATTCAGTTAAATGATGAGACTGCAGATTTGGCAGAATGTTTTATCTCAATGAAACAGCTTCGCCCGGAAGATTCTCTGGATGGTAAGAATACGGATGGTAAGTCTTATACGATCAAGGGACTTACTATGTCGCAGGCAGGAAATGCCCTGTGTAGGTTGTATACAGACATGGATACTGGTAAAGCGGATGATGAGAAAAAGCCGGTTGGTTTATTTGCCACGAATTATGGAACTATTGGGAATCTGAAACTGGATGATGTCCAGATAACGTCTCCGGGCGATTATGTTGGCTCTTTTGCCGGAATCACGGTGTATGGTAAGGATTTGACTGGAGAGACGGCGGGAATCTTAGAAAATCTCGAAGTCGTAAATGATGATGTAGACGCAGAAACAGCCAGTTTTGTAAAAGGAAAGTCTTATGTCGGTGGTATTACCGGAACATTGATTGCGGATTCGGATTCGGTTGTGTCTGCAGTCACATGGAAGGAGCTTTCCAATGCTGCAAAGGTAACCGGACTTTCACATGTGGGAGGTGTTGTCGGCGAGCTTCGGACAGAGAAGAATCGGTCAACTGCCATCACATTGGAAGACTGTGAGAATACAGGTGCTGTATATGCAGTCGTGAAGGATGGCGAAGATAAAAAGGACAGTAAATTCGTTGGTGGTATAGCAGGAAGCTGTGTAAACGAGTATGCGGCAAATCATACAGATGATACATCAGCCCTTGCAAATATTACAATCAAAAACAGCAACAGTACACCGTTTTATTCGAGAAAAGATTTACAGGCATTCCTTGGAAATCAGGATGGAACGGCATTTGCAACTTATGCGGACAAGGTAGCTGGAACCTATGTAGGCGGTATTACCGGTTACAGTTATTTTAGTACGCTTCAGGGTGTGCGTGCAGAATTGGATAATGGCAAGCACAGCTATGTATTTGGACATGATTATGTCGGCGGTATCGTCGGCTATGCAACTGGTTCTGCGGAGCTTTCGGGTACGGACGATACGAATACAAATGGCAGAAATGACAACTATGTCATTGGCTGTTCCTATGTCGGTGGTGTGATTGGCGCGAATGCAGATATAGATCTGACAAAAACACAGGAAGATACAGGAAATAGTAGCGGAGATACTTTGGTATTGGTTGAAAAGGGCGCAAGTCCAATTGTAGTATCCGATACCGTGAATTCGAAAAATACCGTTTCAAACTGGCAGAATACAGGCGTTGTCTATGCAACCGGTATGTATGCAGGAGGTATCAGTGGTTATAATACAGGTTCTCTGCTTGAAAATCTTGATACATCGGGTGCAGTGACTGTTGCTGGGGAATATCCGGTTTCCCATGCAGCTGATTATGTTGGAGGAATCACTGGTTACAATCATGGTGTGATCAAAGCAGAAGCAAGAAAAGATAACAATGTACGCATCGTCGGTAAAAACTATGTTGGTGGTATCGTTGGTTATAATGATAGTGGCGCGGAAGTTACAAACTACGCTGTGACGGCTGGAAGTATAAATGGAGATACAGATAAAGGAAGCTATGTCGGCGGACTTGCCGGCTGCAATGCGTCGATTTTGATGTTGCAGAAGGCAGACGGAAGTGCGAAACAATTATATGTAAGCACACAGAACATCAGCGGCAAATATTTTGTCGGTGGTGTGATTGGCGCGAACATCATCAATACGAATGGGTATAACCAGAACATGATTACGGAGCCTGGACAGAGTGGATCTACCGATACGGCAACGGATTCTTCCGCGGGTAATACAACGAAACTTTGTTACTTGGATTTGAGTGTAGAGACAATATGGGGAAGTGCAGATTCACCGACCGTGAAATATAATATTCAAGCTGTAAATGACAGTGATAAAGAAATCTCCGATTGGTATGTAAAAATACATGTGCAACAAAATGTTTTAATAGATAAACAGTTGTGGGGATGGCAGTTGCCAGTGGAGGAAGTTGAGGATTCGGAGAAATCAGAGATTATATATGTATTACGGCCAGATGATTTAAAGATAGCTGCCAATAATAAAAGTCGAAGCAGAAGTTTTGTGTTGACATTTAAGAGCTATCAGGAAGCATATTCCTTTGATATTACGGATATAGAATTCTATTATACGGGAGGAGATGGAAACAAAACTGTACTTAAACCAGGAAACAATAACATTACAGAAAAAAATATACACGAAGTAATTGGTACAGGAGAGGGTGAATACCAATTAAAATTAACAGGCGGGAAAACAACAATATGGGTTGGACAACTTTTAACGGTATACCAGATAACGAATGTTCAATTTTTAAACAATAGTGAATATGATGCGTTTGATTGGTATGTTAAGATTCCTGTTGAAAATGAACTTTCAATTCACTTTGATCAATGGAATGCAAATTCAATGAATAAAGAATATGTAGAAGAGATAGGAGAAGATGGAAAGGCAAATAATTATTGGAAATTAAGTCCTAAAACGGTTACACGAATAGCCAAAAAAAGCAGCTCTGAAAACTATCAGATGATGTTTTATTCGGAGGATGAGTCTGTATATAATTACATTTTAAATAATGCAAAGCTAATATTTTATACAACAAAATTGGTTACAAAAACCGAAGATATTCAGTACGCCCGCATCCAGACCTCTGCGGACATGTCAGACTTCAGAGGCACGATCACAGGCAGCGCATTTACTGGAGGTTACATCGGTTACACGATGCTTGTAAACAGTACGGATACGACCTATGCGAGAACGACAGCGGAGAATGTAAGAAAGCTGACCTTAAATCAGCCATCCGAAGAGACGGTAGTTGACAAGGTATGCAATGCCAATGTCCAGACAAGTGAAGTACAGATGTATGTGACAGGTACTGTTGGCGGTGGAAGTGTGACATCAGATACTTATGTTGGCGGACTTGTTGGATACGATGATGCAAACACATTTTTACGTATCGAGAATGCGAAGAACCGGGCTGCTGTAACGGCAAAGACTGGATACGCAGGTGGTATGATCAGCGCGAGCCGCAAGTCGAATAATAAGATTCTGACAAGCAATAATTATGGAACCATCACAGCGAAAGAAGTTGCAGGTGGTATTGTCGGTGAGAACAAGGGTACAGTCAATCAGTGTAATGTAAGCGCAACGATCGTAGGTAACCGTGGTACATCTATTGCAAGCTACGGCGGTATCGTTGGTGTGAGTGGTATCGCGACGGAAAAAGCAGAGGATACAGATGCGGCACAGGTGATGGAATGTACATTTACAGGAAGCGTATCTGGTGCGGGAGATGGCGTGACAGCAAATGTTGGCGGTATCGTTGGTGCCAATGGATATAATTCAACGGTCAAGGCAAACACGATTGGAAGTGCAGATACCGTTGTGCATGGCGGCATGGTAGATGGAACTGCATATGAAACTGCAAGAGCGAATGCCGGCGGTATCGTTGGTACAAATTATGGAACGGTTTCTTTGACAGATAATTCGCAAAAGGCAGAAGGAAATACAACGATTGACAACTATCTTGGCTATACCGGTGGTATTGTCGGATGTAACCAGAAAGATGCTGTTGTAAAGGGTACAGCGACAGAGCAGATTATCACAGCAGGCACATGGCATGTGACAGCGAAAGTAGCTGGGGAAAATACGGCTGTGGGTGGCATTATCGGACATTCGATGTCTGGCGAGAATCTGGAGTACCTTACGAATTATGCAGAAATTAAGACGACTGCGACCGGAAATATCGCGGTTGGTGGCATTGTTGGACAGATGGAGAATCAGACCAGTGATGCGATGACATTTACAAAGTGCAACAATTACGGTACGGTTACCGGAACATGGTACACGGGTGGTATGATTGGATACCTGCGCTACAGGGGCGTGAAGTTTAATAGCTGTACAAGTGATGGAGCCGTGACGGGGGGGACAAGTGTAGATGCGATGGTTGGATATGCAGATGCTGATATCGAGAGCAATATTCAATATGCAGATTGTACAGTAAATGGAACAAAGTATTCGAAGACTACACAGCTTGCATCGAATGGAGCAGAAGAGAAACAGGTCGTTATGGATGCTTCAGAAGGTAAAAAGGAAGCAGAGACAACGGCTGGAACGATGGGACAGCCAGATGAGACAGAGAATGCTGTGACGGATGCGGATACACAGGATTCTACGACAGAAGCAACAACCGAGGAAATACAGACTGTCCAGAAGCTTGAAACACCGGATGTCAAGCGTTTGGCAGACGATGTGCGTGTCCTGCAGTATTACGATGGAACAAAATGGACATTGACAGCACCAGTACAGGATGAAGATCTGGTTGGAACGTATGAGTCACGGGCATATCGGTTCGAGGTACAGGATGGCACCGATTATTACGAGGTGCAGATCAAGGATGCAAGCGGGGCATATGGCGTGCTGTATGTACAGCCAAAGACCGATAAATATTATGTATACTATGCAGGAAGCAACGCAAAGATCCGCAGAGAAAGCCTGTGTGAAGCAAATCCATACACCGAGTTTGCAGGTATTCTGACGGAAGAAAAACCAATAAGCGTAAGCTATGCCGTAAATGTACGGCTGGAGGATACAACGACTGCAATCTGCGCAAAGGTGGTTGCAGAGGAAAATCAGATTTCTGTGTTACTTCCAGATACAACGACGTTCGTTGCAGTACAGGCAGTTGTCGGCGAAGCACATCTGGATGCCTTTGAAAGCTCGGATGTCGCAATGTGGAAACTGATTCCGGTTGATGATGCAACGACAACAGATGCCAGCGCAATCACGGAAGCCGAGGAGATGGATATGGTGATCTGGACTGGAACTGTGAAAAAGGAAGCTGCAAAGACAGAGCTTCCGAAGCTTGCAGGAACAACGGTGACAG
>OHPJ01000736.1_pt1 | contig 12763 bp, 8 predicted proteins | sample 1577701 | NCBI WGS metagenome assembly OHPJ01 (sample SAMEA3879517, study PRJEB24766) | human gut metagenome | biome: human-associated habitat; feature: feces | place: USA | collected 1985/1987 | reverse complement strand
TGTATGCATGACAAGATGGCGTAAGTGTAATTGTCACTTTAGCACTTCCTCCCTGGCTTTTATGAATAGAAATTGCATATCCCAATAATAACATTGACATTTCTGATTTTTCATATTTTACTCTAACACCGTCAAAATCAATAATCGCACCAGTTTTATGTTCGTTTGTATATGGGATAGTTTCGTCATAAATATCAACGATCTTTCCTAACATACCATTAGGAATAAATGTTGTATCAACAGAATATTCTCTAGGATTAGCATTTTCTATCTTCATATCACCCATATCTACTTCTGCTTCATAATTGTTTTTTATCTGAATAACTATATCTCTAACATAATATGTCGTGTCTCCAGATTTGATACATTTTTCTGACCCATAATTTGGATTTGCAATTTTTTGAATCGAATTATTAATTACAATAGTGCCACAATCTCCTTTATTAAAAGCAGATAAAACAAGAATGTCTTCGGAAGAATATTGGGTAAGAAGTTTTTGGTACAAACTAATTGCACATTTTATTGATTGTTCATTATTTGCATTAATGAATGTATAATCGTTCCCAAATTTTGCTATACCATTATTCAAATCGTATAAATATGGTTTCATATTTCTAACATCCGTAGCGACTTTCATCAATCCGCCTTCAGCGTATCTAAAAATCTGATTTAAAGTTATTGTAGGTATAACAAATGAATTAATCATATCATAAAGCAAATTTCCTGGCCCAACGGATGGAAGCTGTGCGGAATCTCCTACAACAATAAGTTTTGTTCTACTAAAATCAATTGCTTCACATAAATGTAAGAACAGGAATATATCTGTCATTGAAAATTCATCTACAAGAACAACATCAAATGGTAATTGGTATTCGCTATTATATCCCCATCTATTCTTTGGCATATATCCTAATCCACGATGAATTGTAGCCGCTGGCCTGCCAGTATAATCACTCAATACTTTTGCAGCGCGTCCTGTTGGAGCCATCAAGGTATATGAGATACTATTATCCTCTAGCATTTTGATGATCATTGCGGAAGTAGCACTTTTACCAGATCCTGCAAAGCCATTTAATATCATGATATTATTATTACATATGCATTCCAATGCACTGGTTTGTTCATCAGTTAAATAATATTCTCCTGCTGTCTGGTAACTTTTCCAATCAAAATCCCATATTTTAGGTTTTAAGTTTGCTACGAATAATGAAGCTGCTATTTGACATTCAGTATCATGTGTGATTTTTAATGCTACTTCAAAAGTTTCTTTATTATAATAAATATCTGAATCTTTTAAACACTCAACATAATGTGAAGAACAAGCCGGAACAAGTTTTACAATTTGTTTTCTAAGATCACGGAGATCCATTTTTGTATTTCCTTCTTTTTGATTCTCCTCCAAATAATACTCCATACAAGCAGCACATCTTTGAGCGGATGATTTTAATTCAAAAGGAAAATCAATTTTACCCAATCGCTGCAATTCTAAAAGAATACTATCTGCCTTAATAAAACCTACCCCAGATATTTTGGTTAATGATTTATATGGTCGTTTTCTCAATTCCTGTTTCATTTTGGGAATTGATTTAAATTCATCGTATAGTTTTTTCAGCATAGACATTGTAAGAATTCCACCAAATTCAACTACTAAGTCATAGATACAATAATTCTCAATTATTTTTGTCTTAATAGTTTCAAACGTTTTTTCGCCAATACCTTTTAATTTATCAAGATCAACGGTATCTGCTTCTCCTCTTAAAATAATATCAATAATATCCGGATAATGCTGCCAAAGTACTCCTGCCTGGTTCTCAGTTAAAATTTCTCTTAAGAACATATAGACTTCTTCCTCATTCTTGGGTTTATCCATCCGTATATTTACAATATCGTATCCATATCCATACTTATTATCAAGCTGCTCCACAGCCGTAACTTCATACGACTGTGAAACTACCAAATTATGTACGTCTCCATAAATAGTGACGTTATCATATTTATTATGCTTAATATTAGGAAACTCTTTTTTATCTACGTATGTAGCATAAATCTTGTAATTCTCTGAATTATACATACGCTTTACGATTTTACAATTAAATTTCACTTCTTTTTTACTCATATTTACACCTATTTAATTACTTCATATTCATCAAGTATATTTTCAAGTTCGTCTGTTTCCTGCCATGTTCCATTTACACATTTTTTCTTCTTTTTCTTTGTAAAGTGTGGAACTTTCAAAATAGAAAATTCACCAAATGGATTATCCTGATATACTTTTATACTGGTTACTCTTGCTTTTACATCCTCTCCGGTTTTAATATTATGTAATACACAATATGGTTTTCTGACTTCCTTGAATGTTTTATAATCTGTCACGACGTAAAAACATTGATTTACTTTTGGATTTACATATACAACATACTGAAGATATTCCTTTTCGAATTTTACCTGATCAATGACAGACATTGCTTTATTTTCTAAACGACTAGATAACTCAGCTATAAGCCCTGTATTATCCAAATCCCTATATTGAGAAGCAGTCTCTTTCCCGGCATATTTCTTCATCAGATACTCTGTCAAGCCAAGACTTTCCATCTTTTTTTTACTGATAATCTTACATAAAGCAAATTTGTCGTAGATCTCGGATACTTGCATCAAATACTGATTTTTTCCGAACTCCTCGAAATAATTTAATCCAATAAGAATCGTTAGCTGTCTGGAATTTACAGATGTTTTTGTATTTACATCTGCCAGAACTTCTGTAAAATTGTTATATCGATTCGTTGCTAGCTCAAGAAGATCATCTGCTATTTGAGCATTACAGAATTTAATTGATGCAATACCCTTATATAATGCATGATTCGCTTTATCTACGGTATATTCGGCGCCGGATTTTCGGAACTTGATATTTTTTATCTCAATGTTCTTTATCTTCGCCAATTCAGTCCCCATCAGAATATCGTCTGTATTGTTTGCACAGTTTAAATATGCAGCAATGAATTCTTCTGGATAATAATACCTACAGAATGCACACATGTAACCAATCATAGAATAGCCTGTTGAATGGTTGTATCCAAACATATAATTAGATGAATCTTCAATGATTTTAAGGAACGTCTTAGCTTCTTCCTCTGCGACATCTTGAGGCTGCGGAGACATTTTACAATATCCCTTCAGAATACTCGGAAGTGCTTTTTGTAATCGACCCATTTGCTTACGACCAATCGCACGTCTTACATTATCTGCTTCAGATCCACTTAAACCACATATCTTTTGAAGAAATGCAATTACATCCTCCTGAAAAATAAGAAATCCTCTATTATCTTTCAGCAATTCATCAATAAGTGGTGATGGATTTTTATTTGTTTCACCTGCCAGTAGCCTATCTCGATATGAAGCCCCAGATGGTCTTAGTGACGCATTTATCATTGATAAATCGTTGATACATTGTGGGCCGTAATTCTTGAGCATTTCATATGCATATGGCGATTCGAACTGAAATACGCCAGCAGGACAAAGAACAATATCATTCCATACCTTCTTATCGTTCCAGTTAATCTGATGTGATTTTGGATATGGAAGTCCGGCATATTCATAGCACTTTCGAATAATTTCCAGATTCTTTAGGCCAAGTAAATCGTATTTAACAAGACCGGCTCCATCATGAATTTCTTCCATATTGATGCACATAATACGTTTTCCGTCATTCCAGAACGTTCCATAATTATCTGGAAGTGTTACTGGAGAAACTACAATGCCTGCCGGATGAATTGACTGAGAAACCGGAGTGCCATTAATTCCATCAAAATAATAGAACAACTGTCTATATTGATTATTTTTTAGATCATTCATATGTTTTATAGCCTTATCATGCTCAGTTATCTTATTTTCATAATCACGACGTAAGCCATAATATTCTGATTCTTTATCTGCCTGTTTAATTTCATCGAAATGAATCATATCCTCGATTTCTTTGATTCTTTTTCCGGTTGATTCAATTGTATCTTTATAGGCACTATACATCTCCTTGATATGCGCAACCTCATCAAGTGGAATATCTAAAGCGCGCCCGATCTCATCAATAGTGCCTTTATCAGACACAGTTCCGATAGCAAGAATATATGCTGTCTTATCATATCCAAATGACTCAATGATGTGATTGTAAACTAATTCTCGCTGATCTGGTGAAATATCAAGATCGATATCCCCGACCTCTTCACGATCTTCATTCGCAAATCGTGAGAAAATTGTGTTCCATATAACTGGATCGACATCAATGATATCTGTTATGTATGCAACAGTAGAACCACCTACAGATCCTCTACATGGCCCAACTGGTATACCATTTTCCCAACACCAACATACCAGTTCGGACATAAAGAGCATAAATCCAATCATATTAATCTTTTTAAATACGCTTCACGTATTCTGGAATTTTTTTCTTTTTGATAATTCCTGCATCAATTTTCTCATGCAATTTATCAAAAATTCTTTTCTTTAATACTTCCTCTTCATTGTCGTATAATTTTGGATATTTTACAGAAGTATCAAGTTCGAAATCAGTAACAGAATCGGCCATCACATTTGTATTCTCTATTGCCTGCAGAATCACATCAAATGGAATATCGCAATTCTGAATACGGAACATTTCAACCAACTCTTCGTAAGTCTTTAATGTCAGATCAAATTTATCTTCATCAGCATATTCGATACGTTTTGCTTTCTGTAAAATGCTTCTGCATTCAGCTTTATAATAATCAATGCTATGTGTATCTGTTCCGGCGATTAAAGGTTTCCCTGTTTGTTTTGATGCAGCATATAAAAATTCGTTATATCGTTTCTGCTCTGGAAAATCATGCGGCTGAATTTCATAGTAATCATATGTTTCCAGTAACTTATAAAAAGTCTCTCTCGCTGTCACATTCATAAGCTGAACTTCTTCAAGCAGATTATCATAATATTGCTTCAACTTATCAATTTGAGCTTCGATATAATGCGGATACAAATCTTCAGGGATGCATCCATTTTCATCAAACTGTTTCAACCATGTAGTCATGGCCTTTTGATCATTCTTCTGCTTTTCAAGTTCAGCAACTTTATTTGCCAGTTCCTGTTTCAATGCAGCAGTTTTCTCTGCCATTTGTTTTTGAATATCTTTTGGATATTTATTCAGTGGTGATGCCAAACAAGCAGAAATCTTGATCACATTATCTGAAATATTAAAGAACTCTTCAAATGTAATACGTGGTTTATAATATCGATGATCTGGTTGTGTAGATTTATCAATCAAAAGATTGATTTCTTTTACACCTTCATAGTTCTTAGCCAAAAGAATTGTGTGATAATTGTCCCTTACCTTCTCTTCTAGTGAAGCTGTTAAATAACATTCAACTCCATGTATGTATTTTAGCCCTTTTGAATTGATATACATCTTTTTTTCAACCCAATTATAGGCATTCCCATGCTCCGTCAGAGCTAAGGCTTTATACCCTAGCTCCGCTACACGGTCTGCATATTCTTTATAATCAGTACAACTATCAAGAAGAGAACGGTTTGAGTGGCAATGGTAAATAGTATATCGTTCCATTCTCTCTCCTTATAAATCGTTAAGCCAATCTAAGTTATCAATGTCGTATTCTTCATCCTGCTTATTTTTCGTACCCAAAATATCTCCATTTTTCTTTGCATCTTGAGCATCAAGATAAGCTTTTAACGGTTTATAAAGTTTAGTGGAATAACCACACAAATTCGTAAGATAATAACTTTGCTTTTTTAGACTCTCTTCATCTTCCCACCAAAGTTTATCTGCTTCATCATATTTTCCTGCTGCCTTTAGTTCCGCATATGTAGCTTCTTTATCACGAATCATTTTCATAGTATTGATAATAAAATTTTCCCAATACTGAATCAGCTCCGGAGTTAAGTCAACATATACATAACAATCATGCAATTCATATTTCTCCTGTACTTCCGGTGGAAGACAGGTAATATCATTTGTTTGAGCTAATTTATCCAGATACTCCAACATGTTTTCTTCATATCCGAATTCTTTTAACCACATCTTTGCATTTGCCTGTAGTTTCTCCCCAAGCTCAAAGCGTTCGATTTCTCTTACTTTCTTTACACCTTTTTTAGATTGAACAGTTACACACTGATATTTAAGGAAATTCCATGCAATCTTAATCTTTTCAAATGGTATTCCCATCTGATGTAAAGCTATAGAGTACATTACCAACTGCCCACATTCATTTTTCGCTTTATCTCCTTTATATATGCTGCTTGTCTTCCAATCTAATATAGTATAATTACCATTTTCATCTGTCACCAGAGCGTCAATATACCCCTGGTAATATTCATCACCAACCTTTACGGTTACAAACTTTTCAATATCAATATGATCAGTAATCTTCTCGTGTGTCTCAAAGAAATTTTTCAAATCATAATAATACTTAGTTGCAATACTATTGTTTCTGGCACCATCTCCACGAACAAATTTTAGATCAGCAATATCAAATGCCATCATCCATCCTTCGTCAAACTCTTCAGCCATTTTTTCATAAGATAATTCTTCAGTATAAAATCGCTCTATAATATCATGACTAATACCGCCAGTTACTTTATAAATAGAATCATCACGATCCTCTTTTTTATGTAATACATACTTCAAAAAATACTCATAGAGACCATTGTGTACGCAGTTTACACGGCTCCATGAATTGAGTCTATCGACTCCAAGTGCCTCGCACATCTTCTGCAGTTCTTCATAGCTTAATCTCAACTATTTTTTCAAACTCTTTAAATATTCTCTGTGTTTACTTTCATCATAAGGAATTCTCCATTTAAATAGGAAGTTATATATCTTATTTGGCGCATCTGCAGGTGAGTCCTTTGGCCCAAGCAGTTTCCATTTATCACGAATGTAGCTAACTTTGCGTAATCCGTAAAACTTCTCACACATATTCCAGACCTCTTCTATTGGAACATCATTATCCATCGCGATAATAACTTCTTCTACTCCGATACCAAGTATAATTCGCACCTGCTCATCTGAAAGTACATGGCCTTCAATTGCACCGCCGGTTGGATCCATTCTGCTATCTCTTTTAAGAACAGATTTCTCGGCTTCGAATATAACAATATATCCTGCTTTCTGAATATCTTTATAATTTTCCCACAATCCATATATATTAATTTCTTTTCGCATCCCAGGTGTTATAAAGTACTTTGATATTCCAAATTCAGAACAATTTTCGATGGAACTTCTGGCATTATATCCCATCAGAGTTCCATCTAGCCAATATCTAATTGGAAATATTGTTCTCCTCCATCTATACGAATATCCAAGTCCAAATTTTTTAATTGTTCGTTTTATAATCCCTTCGCGAAATAAATCAATATGAATATATGGAACAAAATCATTTAAAATATCTTCACTCATAGGATCAAAATCATTTACGACACATTTCCTACGCTTAACCACAAATCTTGAGAACACGAACCAGGAATCATCCGGCTTTTTCTTCTCCTCTTTTACTTTGTATAAATTTTTCAATCCTAAAAGTTTATGAAGATATTTCATTGCATTTGCAAAATCAATATTTTTATTATACTGAACTAAAGAAATTAAATCCTTACCATCGTCATATTCAACTCCTCTGGTATAATTTCGATAATTCAGATATTTATTATTTCTTATATTGATGGCGGCTGGATTGTTACAGTCGCCACCCACCGCATTAGAGCAGCTATAATAATCCTTGTTATCATGATATACTATATTGCTACACCCAATGCTTTCTAAAACATAAGGTATTTTTCCATTTTTTTGAATGTATTCCTTAATCTCTAATGCAGTCATATTTACTCTCCGCTTAAAAATCTTGTGCTATATTACAAATAGCAACATCTTTGTGCATATTTGTACTCAGATCATACTCTGAGATTATCTGGAATTGGTCTGTAGCCCCAAATCTATTTTTAGTAATAAATGTGATCATATAATGTTTATCCGGATCCAGATGATATGGAATCTTTGAGGAATTATTTTTCCCCGCCAACTTATAAGCTTTAATTTCATGTGAACCACCAGGAAACTCATCTTCAAATGGTTTACGCATCATTAAATTCACACTAAATACATCCAATATATTCTTTGCTTGTCCAATTTCATTATTTGTAAGATACCTCATCTTTACTGAAGCTTTCCCTAACTGATATGTAACAAATAATGCTACATTTTTAGCAGCTGGTTTCACAACATCATAAAGATCAACCATATCTCGTTCCATAGATTTCCATGTTTCTGTGTCTCTTGAATCAGATGATTCTTTTAATGTATCCAGAACAAACAGCCTTACTCCCATGCTAGAGTATTTTTTTATTACTTTGATTGCTGCTTTGACAGTATATTTTTCAAAGGGAACGATTGTAATATTTCTGCGTTCTTTTAACTCTTCAAGATATTTTGCTGCCTTACGAAGCTTATCTAAAACATCTTTACTAAAATGGCCATCACGTAAAATATATTTATGTAGTCCAGCACTATATAAATTATTTGCAACCCAGACAAGTAACTCTTTCTTTACTTTGTCCTGATCTTCTTCATTAATCATAATGACCATTTTTTCATTATGTTCTAATACTGAAGGCATTAAATAGTTGATTGCTGTTGTTGATTTTCCAACACCTGAATTGGCACCTAGACCATAAATGTTTCCATTAAAATTAATGCCGCCAATTTCTCTGTTCAAAATATCACAATGTTTAAGTGGCATTCCTACCTGACTTCCAGCATTTAATTTATCAATCAAATCAAATAATCCGTCGCAGGCATTATAAGTTTTAACTTCAGATTCCACATTAATAAATGTGTGATTCAAAAGTGCCTCAAGTTCGTTATATATATCTTCAGCTTTAGCATCGACATATTTACTTAACTTTTCTTTTACAGGAAAGCCCATTCGGGCTAATTTCATTACAGCATTCCACTTTTTTACCTCATTCACATAAGAATCGAAATTAGCCTCTTCGATGTATGTAAATGAACTTTCAATCTTCCCATATCCACCATATTCATCGTATTTCTTACTTAATTTTGAATGTTTCGATAGATACATATTGATTGTAATTTCATCTAATGTATTTTTTTGTTCTACATTGATGATATCGTTCGCAATTGAAAAATATACTCTCCAAGCATTATTTGTTATATCTTCCAGTTTCAAAGAAGTGTCTCTGACTAAATCCGGGTTCTTGTAAATAGAAGACACTGCATTTGCTTCTGCAATTAACTTATATTCATTTACCTTTTTAATAGTCTCAATACATTCCTTTTCAAAAGGGGACATTGTTTTCGCACTACTGCGATCTTTCGTCTTAGTAGTGATAGATGTCAATTACCAAATCCCCTCGAATGTAGAATTTACGACCTCTTCCGTCTGACGTTGATATTTAGCGGCTTCACTATTTTGCGCTCCTATATCAATCTTTTCAGATTTCTCTTCGCTTTTCTTTGCATTTTTCATTCTGGTGTACATATCATTAATTCGACTGCTTACAATAGCACAAATGTAAGCCATTTTCTGATCTTCGCTGTTAAATGTTTTCCCTTTTATTGCTTTTAAAATGACATATTTGTTCGCTTTAAAAGTATTAAAAATAACATCAATAGGATATTCTCCATACATTTCATGAGAATTATTTGCCATACTTTGTCCTTTTCTTAGCCCCTGCAATCTTAGACATGCGTTCTTATGCAAACGCTGCGTCCCAGAATACCCCATCAATTCTCTTTCAACCCAATTACACATTTGTAAGAAGTCTTCATTTTTCCAACCAGTTGTGTCCTTTTTATTTTCCTTACTCAATGTTATTCTCCTTAGAAATCCCAAGGCAAAAGCCCTGGGATCAATATTTATTTACGCAACAGTAAGTTCAAGAATCTTTTTTGCGTCATCAATATTTGTTACTTTCATCGGATTGTCATAACCCATTTCTTTAGCCGCAGCTACAAGTGGTTTTAATTTTGCTGTTTTACCTTTATTAGCAATACAGAACGCCTTAATCTTTTCTGTGATTTCACTAAGTTCTTTCTGTATTTTAGCTTCTGCCTCAGCTTCCGCAATCTTTTCAGCTCTTTTTTCTGCAGCTGAATCCTGTTCTTTCTTTAATTCATCAACAGATTTACTCCCTTTAGATGCTTCGGCTTTGATAGCATCTGTAAGAGCCTTGATTAATGCATCTGAACTAAATTCAATTTCCGGAACAATGTCAGCAAATCTTGATTTAGAATCGATAGAATAAGAATCATCACGGAATGTAATTTTACGGCTTTCGCTTGTAATTACACCTTTCATAATATCTACATCTTTTTTACCTTCCTTTTTAGTCTTGCCAGTCTTTTCCTGCACGATTTCTCTATCAATAGAAGCAACACCAAGAAAATGTAATTTTGTTTTAATTGCATTAAAATCTCTCATTGACATATTAGTTGTTAGAGAAGTATATGTCTGTCCTGTTGTTACATCGTCTTGTGTACGCTGCTTAACGTGTCCAATAATAATGAAATGAACACCAACCGATTTCAGTTCCCATAACTTATTCAGAACAATTTCTGTTGCCTTATCCTCTCCGGCCATATAACCACCAAAAGCTGCTTTAATAGATTTTACCGGTTTCTCAGGATTCTCCGCATTATGCATACGAATAACTTCTGGCTTTGCAATTTCTACAAGCTGATCATATGTATCAATAACAACTGTTTTCAAATCAGGATATTCTGTGGATTTATTCTCAACGACATCATCCACAAAATCTTCAAATCCAATACTGTTTGTTTCTTCATCATAATCCATTGACCATTCCGGACAATTCAAATAGTTGATTCCATTAATACCGTCAGCGCCATCTTCTTTACCACACTCAAGAAAACGATATCCATCTTCACCTACAAGTTTCTCGCACATCTCTTTAATAATTGTTGTTTTTCCGATACCACTTTCCCCAATAAGTCCAATATTATATGATAAAGGATCAATTTTAATTGTATTCTTTTTTCCGTATCCCATAGTATTTGTTTCCTTTCTGTACTTTGTATAATTTAATTATTATAGTTAATCATCAAGCAGCGAATCTAACATTGAATCATAATCAATTTCTTCATCCTGATCCGTTGTATCAGTTTCTGAATCTTCTTCTACTTCATCCACTTCTTCGTCATCATCTGCTTCAATCAGATAATCTAATACAAGATCATCTTCTGAATACATAGAATCAAATTTCTGAATCTGTGGAATCTTAGATCCGTCTTCTCCAACTAACTTAATAACTGGTCTAGTAAGTAACATCCTGCGTTCTTTACTAGCATTTTCTGTACAAAGTGCTAATGCTTCTTCCAAACTGTAAGCTCCCATTTCTACCAGTTCTTTAATATCGTCTGGTAAATCGTCTTCAGTTGTCTGGATCACTGCACCGCCTTCAACAAATACTCCTTGACAAGTAATCAATGTCACGTTTTTCTTAACTTTGAAAAGTTTTCCTGCGCGCTCAATAGATTTTTCATCTTCCGGATCATAAACATATTCAAATGTCTTTCTCAAAGGTACAAACTTTCCGCCTTTTACAGCGCCACCTTCAGTCAAGTCATTACCATTATATTCTTTGAATTTCTCCAGAATGTATGCCGTTATCGGGAACGCACATTTATCTTTATCTGCTTTTCCGATTGAATACTTGTCAAGAAGCATCGACTGAGTAAATGCTGCTTCATAAGTATTCAATTCTTTCTCCCTTGGAAGATAAATACTGTTAATTTCTTTTCTTACTTGTACATGTTTGTCATATACAGTATATTTTAACTGACCTCTTACCTTAATCTCCATACCATCCTGCAATGCTTCAGACAGATATTTAATTGCATCATATGCATGTAAGAATTTATTGATAACAACTTCACCTTTTGTATCCTTCTCAATACCAATTTTGATAAAGCAAAGCTCTCCGATATCTTTTAGAATATCCTCGTCAAATCGATCATCAAAATCAATCTGATATCTGTTATCAAAATCATCTCCACCATTCTCATCTTTGCCATGAACATAAATAACATTGTTTCTGCCAGCTCCATAACCACCCATTAATTCGCAGCCAACTTTTCCGTATTTATCACCGCAGTCAACATTCAGGTTAATAGAATTGTAAATCCAGTCGCTTTTTTTAGAATGTTCATCAATTTTGAATGTGTAATCTTTAATACATGCCTTTCCAATCAATTCAAATGTCTGAACCCAGCCTTTTTTATCTAACGGTTTTTTTTCTTTCTGTTTTGCCATTATTTATTATTCTCCTATTCTATACCATGTCATAATCATAATATTTTCTATCATTGTTTAATTTCATCGAGTCATCTTCAAAATATCGAATCACATTTAATCGCCCACAATGTTTGCATTTCACAAGCTTGGTTGAATATCCATATCCATTCTCATCAAAGATGGCGTCTGTTTGTTTGTATGCAAATCTTTTTTTACAAGAAGTACATAATCTACTAAATGCTGTTGCCACCATTCGTGTCCTCCTTTCGCCTTACTTTGCTCCAGTCGGACCGAGAATAATCTCTCGTGCGTAATTCATCGAAATAACGGAACAGAATTTTCCAAAATATTGTCCTGCTGCTCGAACTACTTCCGGTTCTTCTTTTACACAATCTGTATAAATTCTGTTTGGAAGATTCCTTGCAACAGTTTTCATATCCTGTTCACACCACTCT
>OHPJ01000720.1_pt1 | contig 13000 bp, 9 predicted proteins | sample 1577701 | NCBI WGS metagenome assembly OHPJ01 (sample SAMEA3879517, study PRJEB24766) | human gut metagenome | biome: human-associated habitat; feature: feces | place: USA | collected 1985/1987 | reverse complement strand
GGGGCGAGCCCCTATCCTGGAATATGAGCCCCTTTCAGGGGCAGGGGCAGCCGCCCCCACCATGCTATTTGCCTCAACCCCGCGCAGATTCTCTTCTGGATTTTGCCCACCTATTTATTCTTCCGCTTTCAGGCCGCAGTCTTCCAGCAGTTTGATGGCATCCACATATTGCGCAATGCCCAATGCCACCTCTTTGGCCGCCTTCATGGCGAGCACCACCGTTTGTGGGCGGTGGACAACGTCGCCTCCGGCAAACACGCCGCGGCGCGTGGTCATGCCCATCGGACGTTCGCCCACGATGACATATCCCTTTTCGTCGACCTCAATGCCCTGCGTTGAGCTGACGATGCGGCTGGCAGGGCGCGAGCCGATGGCGAGGAACACGCGGTCGAAGGGTTCCGTGCATTCTCCGTCGGGCGTGGAGAGACGGATGGCACAGACACGTCCCTTTTTGTTGCCGAGAAACTCCAGGGAATTGGTCTGCCACATGAAGTTGACCCCTTCCTTCACGGCGTCTTCATATTCGCTCTGAATGGCCGGCATCTCAGCTTGCGTGCGACGATAGATGACCGTCACGTCAGCTCCCAGGCGTCGCGCGGTGCGTGCCGCGTCCATCGCCACGTTGCCGCCGCCAATCACCGCCACCTTGTCGCCTTTTCGCAGCGGCACCATCTCCATCGGGAGGGCACCTTCGACATAGGCATTCACGTTGTGGAGGAAGTCGGTTGATTGCGTCACGCGGCGCAAGTCGGAACCTGGGATGCTGAGGTTTTGCGGCAGTGCCGTTCCCGTTCCCATAAAGATGGCGTCGAAGCCTTCTGCGAAGAGGCTGTCGACCGTTACGCCGCTCTCTGGCGTTCCCACCAGGCAGTTGCGCACGAAATGCACGCCGAGGTCTTCAATCTTCTTGATTTCATTGCGGACGACGGCCTTCGGCAGACGGTATTCGGGAATGCCGTACATCAACACGCCGCCAGCTTCAGGCTGTCCCTCGAAGATGGTCACGTGGAAGCCTTGGCGGGCCAGGTCGCCAGCAACGGTCAGTCCCGCAGGACCCGAACCGATGATGGCCACTTTGCCGCGCGTCTTTTCTGGGATGCGTTCGTGCGTCAGTTGCATGTCGGAGTCAAATTGCGCGATGAAACTCTCCAGTTTGCCGATTCTGACGGGGCGGCCCTTCTTGCCCAGCACGCAATGGCCCTCACATTGTTTTTCATGAGGGCACACGCGGCCGCAGATGGCTGGCAGGTTGGTCTTCTCATGCAAAACGTTCATCGCCTCGCCCATGTTGCCCATCGAGAGCTCGTGGATGAAGTCGGGGATGTTGTTTTCAATGGGGCAGGCCTTCTTGCATTGTGGCACCTTGCAATGGAGGCAGCGTTTCGCCTCATTGATCGCCTCGCGGATGGTGTACATGCGGTTGACCTCCTCGAAGAGCGTTTCCGTGGCATTGTCGTTGTCGTTACCATTGTCGTTGCCGTTTTCCTGCGGTGAGGGCGACGGCACATATTCGCTCAGCGGCTGCTGCGCTTTAGGCGTTTCAGCGCTGTTATGTTCAAAAATTTCGTTTGTCATTGGCTGTTTGTTTGTGGTTGGGGGGTTCTAACATTACTGTAACCCCCTGCAAAGTTATTAAAAACCATTGAGAAGCCTTGGATGAACGGCCAAGAAACGGGCGGATGCACAAAAAATGGGGGCGGGAGGGCTGAAAGTCAATACAAATCATTAAATTTGCTACACCAATATAAATAGTACATTTTTTAATCCGACTCCAACTGATGAAAATAGCTTTAATAGGTTATGGGAAGATGGGCCACATGATTGAGGAAATCGCTCGCTCGCGTGGTCATGAAATTGTTAGTATCATTGATGTGGACAACCGTGAGGACTTCCAGTCGGAAGCCTTCCGCAGTGCAGACGTGGCCATCGAATTTACCACTCCGACGGCGGCTTATGCCAATTACGTGGAAGCCTTCAAGGCCGGTGTCAAGGTGGTGAGCGGTTCAACAGGATGGCACAAAGACCATGAAGACGACGTGAAGCGGCTGATTGCTGAGGGCAACACCCTCTTCTGGGCGTCGAACTTCTCGCTCGGCGTGGCCATTTTCTCGGCTGTCAACAAATATCTGGCACGCATCATGAACCAGTTTCCCGACTACGACGTGACGATGGAGGAGACCCACCACGTGCACAAGCTCGACGCGCCGAGCGGCACGGCCATTACGCTCGCTGAGCAGATTTGCGACAACCTCGACCGCAAGGAAGGCTGGGTGAAGGGCGAGGTGCATAACGCCGACGGCACCGTGACGGGAAGCAAGGATCAGTCCGCCAACCTGTTGCGCATCGATGCGGTGCGCCGCGATGAAGTGCCAGGCATCCACACCATCACCTATAACAGCGAGGCCGACGCCATCACCATCACCCACGATGCCCACAACCGCCGCGGCTTCGCCCTCGGAGCTGTGCTCGCCGCTGAGTTCACGGCCAACCACACTGGTTTGCTCACCACCGACGACCTTTTCAAGGGCATGTTCTGAATATCTGAGGGGGAAGTGGTAACATTTCTTAGCGCTCTCCTGAAAAAATAATCCACAGTCAACAACATGTTTTTCAAGAATATACCGCCCCGCCGACGCGGTTACATCAAGTTCGGCATCGTGCTCGCTCTCTACCTCCTCTTCCTCTATTGGGTTGGCTCTTGGTGGGGACTCCTCGTCGTGCCTTTTATCTACGACGTCTACGTGAGCAAATTTATCAACTGGGGATGGTGGAAAAACTCCAAAAACCGCGCCGTCCGCCTCGTGATGAGCTGGGTCGACGCCATCGTCTTTGCCCTCGTTGCCATCTATTTCCTCAACCAGTTTTTCTTCCAAAACTTCGTGATTCCGTCGTCGTCGCTGGAGAAAACATTGCTGACGGGCGACTATCTCCTCGTTTCCAAACTCTCCTACGGACCGCGCATCCCGCAAACGCCGCTCACCATGCCGCTGACGCAAAACACCATGCCTATCACTGGCACGCGCAGCTATTTTGAATGGCCGCATTGGGACTACCGACGCGTGAAGGGACTGGGCGAAGTGCAGCTCGGCGACATCGTGGTATTCAATTATCCTTCGGGCGACACCGTCGCTTCGAAACATCCGGAGCAGGACTATTACGGAATGGTCTATCAGTTGGGCGTCGGGACGCAGATGCAAAACGGCACCTACCGACAACTCACGCCAGAGACCCCCTTCACCGAGCAGCGTGAGGAATATGCCCGCCGCTATGCCTTGGGACGCCTCGTGATGAGGGAGATGCCAGAGGAATTTGGCGACATCATCACGCGCCCCGTTGACCGCCGCGAGAATTACGTGAAGCGCTGCGTGGGACTCCCGGGACAGATGTTTGAAATCAAAAACGACATCATCTATCTCGACGGACGCCCCATGAAGCAACCCGAAAACGTGCAATTCCGCTATGAGGTCAGCTTCATCATGGCCCTCGACGAGGACACCAAGAAAGAACTCGGCATCACGGATGAAGAGCTCGGCTATCTCTCTTCGGGCGCTGGCTTCCCCATGACCGACCATGTCAAGAAGGAACTTATCCGCCGAGGCTTCATCTCGCCCAACCCACGACGCTTCCCGCTCTCAAGTGGCGACGAACTTTTCCCGCTCGACAAGGCTAAGAAATGGACGACGGCCAACTATGGGCCGTTTTGGATTCCGCAGCGTGGAGTCACTGCGGTGCTCTCGCTCGACAATCTGCCTCTTTATGAACGCGCCATCCGCGTTTATGAAGGTAACGACTTGAAAGTCAAAAACGGAAAGATATATATCAACGGTAAGGAGACCAACCAGTACACCTTCAAAATGAACTACTACTGGATGATGGGCGACAACCGCGACAATTCCGCCGACTCCCGCTTCTGGGGCTTCGTGCCAGAAGACCACATCGTGGGCAAACCGCTCTTCGTTTGGCTCTCGCTCGACCCCGACTACGGCCTCTTTAGCGGTAAAATCCGTTGGAGCCGCATCTTGAAGTGGGTGGCGAATATACAGTAAGCTTTGGGGTATTTCCCGACGCCCTTTGCAGAGGTTCACAACGCACAACAACTATGGTAACCATTAAGCGCTATATCGGAAAAATTCGCAAACCGCTCCACTGGAAGGGGCGGAAGGCTTTCTTGCGCTTTGCTGTGTTGCCAGCGTTGCTGGCGGTGGCGTTGCTGTTGGCGGTGAGGATGATGGTGGTGACGCAATATGAGATGCCCTACAATCGCTACGACCTCGACCTCCTTCAAGGCGACCGCTTGGCTGTCAATCGCTTGGCCTACGGATGGACCACACCGCTGCCGCGTCTCTTCGGAGAGCACCACGTTGGCGAATGCCTGCCGAAAAAGGGTGACCTCGTTGCTTTCGCCAGTCCGGCGGGCAACGACCAGGTGCTCGTTGAGCGCGTGGAGGCCCTGCCGGGCGATACCGTTGTGGTGGAGACCCTCTTGCGCGACGGGCAAGAAATGGTGCGACGCTTTGTGGTCTGCAAGGGCTACGGCCAGTTTGGTAACTACATCGTGCCCCTGCGCTGCATCATAGGCCGCGTCTTCGGCATCACTTATTCCGTGGACCCCCAAGCACCTTTCTACCGCTGCTTCCGCCGCGAGCGCTTCCTCTTGAAAACCGACGATTGAAGGGACAGGAGAGATGGGCCGGCGCCGCTGCCCCTGAAAGGGGCTCATATTCCAGGGTAGGGGCTTGCCCCTACCTCCTGCCGCAGCTCATCGATTCTCGCTGCTGCCCCTGTAAGGGGCGCATATCGTGGGCGGGGCTTGCCCCGCAATAAGATTCGAGATATGAGCCCCTTACAGGGGCGAGGTTCATAAATCAGCCCCAAGAGGTAGGGGCAAGCCCCTACCCTAAATATGAGCCCCTTACAGGGGCAATGCTATCGCCCCAACCTTCGCTCCCCTCACTTTGCGAGCAAAGTGAGCTACAATGCTGCGCCCCAGTCCCTCGCCCCCAAGCGCCAGCCCCATCTCCCACACAAATTTCCCCATCCCCTCAAACAAGTCATCGTTCTGCGGCCGCGATTCGTGCGACCTTCGGCCGCGAGTAGCATTACCTTCGGCCGCGAGCAGCACGATTCGCGGCCGCGAATCGATGACATCTCAGTAATGCCGTTGACACTTCCAACAGAAAAAGCGCGGAATTGAACCGAATCAATTCCGCGCTTGCATTTTTTATGTCGGGGAGATTAGATTTCCTCGTCGCTTTCCGACCAGTTGTCGCTGCTCCAGCCTTGCTTGTTGCTCCAGTTGTCTGGAGTTTCCTTGTTAGAGTCAACGCCCAAGTTAATATTCGATGCGCTCATCATGAGCGATTCGGTGAAGAGCGTCACCTCAGTGCTCTGCGGAGCGATATATTTCTTTTTCATATCGTATGTTTTTACTGATGATACATGTTGATTAACGGGCAATGAACTTCTTGCCGTTCTGGATGTAGAGACCACCCTTCACTGCCTTCACGACACGGCGACCGCTGAGGTCGTAGAGCGGAGCGTTGGCAGCTTCAGGAGCCACAGCATTTTCAATGCCTGTCACTTCGCCGAAGTTGATCATCACGGCGGAAGCACCTGCCGGCTTAGTGATGTATGCCTTGTTGGCGCCAATCTGAGTGCCAGTGAATGCGAAGAAACCGACTTCGCTGCCCGACTTACCGAGCGTGAGAAAAGCGCTGGCTTCAACGGCCTTCGGAGTCAACGTACCTTCAAGACCCTTGCTGGTAGCAGTGCCTTCACCGATGGTGAGGACAGCCTTCGTGGCTGAGCTTTCGCCAACGAGCACGATGCCCTGCTCTGCAGCAACACCAGTGTGGCTCTTCGTCAGATTCATAACGTTACCATTCAATTCGCCAGTGTAAAGTTCTGCACCTTCAGCAGCGCTTACAGAGAACGGCAGATAGGTGGTTGCGTAAGATTTAGTACCTGCGGCGTGGAGAGCGACTTCGAGCTCGACAGCAGGAGAAATGAAGAAGGCTGAAGCAGAATTCTTCATTGAGTTTGGAGTATAATTCATCAGACCATAGCCAGAGACATGAAGATACTTGTGAGCACCTCCACCAGCATTGCGACATAAGAATGTAGCCTGCGTTCCTTCACCAGCATTGGCTAATTGGTAAAGGCCAGCATCCTTCTTCTCTACCATTGACAAATACTTTGAATTAGCGCTGGCATTGGTTTTTCCAATATACTTGCCAGTATTAACGTTATAGATGTAATAACCATTTTCATTGGAAACGAATTTCCAAATGGCCTCTGGCATATCATTATTGAAAGAGTTGCAACGGACACCGACATCTCCGCTATAATTGCTTGCCAAATAAGCAGCTTTAGTTTCTCTATCTGCCTCTGGAAGATCACCGCTATTATTTATTGCAAGATTACGGCAAACACTTCTGACACGCCATAATTTGTTTGAAACACCTTTCAAAGTAGCTGTAAGAGCCCGAGCAGTTTCATAAGTTTGATTTGACTCATAAGCAGCAAGAGCTGACTGATATGCAGCGTCATCCACAGCGAAAATGCTTGCCAAATTCTTTCCGATATTGGCAATTTCAGCAATAACGGAAACGGGGTCTGTCTTTGCAGATAAGTCTTCGATTGATACTTCCTCAAAATACCAGCTTGAACATGTGCTTGTTTCCCATCTTACAATGTCTTTGCCACCTGCCATGTGCCATTTATTAAAGCCATCGAATCCAATTGCAGCAGTTCCGAATCGGTCACCATCATTCGGATATAGATTAAACGCTTCTGCTTCTGAAGCATTAACAAGATGATAGGGATAATCGGTAGGACTGGGAGTTTTTCCCATATAAAGTCCAGTTGCTACATTCTTGAACTTATATCTTCCGTTCGATTCCTCAATAGTCCAGCAAGCTGATTTACTATCTTTATCAGAACCAACACTACGAGCTTTTAAATTATAATCAGGCGTAAATGCATTTTCTACGGCAAAGCCCATATATGCCTTATTATCACGTTCGAAATTCTTGATGAGATAAGTTTTCCCATTTTCTGGCAGCTTGTAGAAATTCATAGACGAAATGAAGAGGTCAGCGGCTGCTTTTATTTTTTCGTCATTATTTGCTGGCATTTCAGCAGATACCAAAGATTGAAGTGCAGAATACTGCTCTGTCGTTGGTAAGAACAAACCATCTTTATGATCTGCATATTTTGTCAACAATGCTTGAGCCGTAGTTTTGGTTGATTCATAAATTGAAGCAACGTCACTATCCGCAAGTTTCTCGAAAGACCAAATGGAACCAGCGTCATTGGCGTAATAATAACAAAGACTTGATTTCTGTAAATCGTTCCAGCTATAATAGCCAAAACTATTATCAACGCTAATAGCGTATCCTGTATAATTATCTTTTTTATAAGCCTTGATGTACCAATCGCGACCTCCCTCTTTCCACAGACCGTCTCCAACGTTGTCAAGCTGTTTCGTTGTAACAGCATTATGAATTTTCACTTTCATTACGCCGTTATTGCTTTCGCCTGTGAAATAAAACAAACCAGCAATGCTCTTGTCGGAGACCTGGCTCATTGTTCTATAATCGCCAGTATACATTGCGTACTTAGTCGAACGCAAATTCTTGATTAAATAATACACTGGATGACTTTCATCTGTTGTCAAATCTGGCAATCCAGAATCATCTTGCGCATAAGAAGATACCCCCCCAAGAAAGGAGAATACCAACAATAGCAGAAAAGTAATTTTCTTCATAGGTTATTAATTTATTATTTGTAGATAGATTTGTTCTATGAGTTGGACAATTTTTAAGTTAGAATGGATATGGCTTTTAATTGTCTGAGGGCAAAGTTATTAATTTTGTCTTAAATCCAATAGGGAATCAAGAAAAATTTTTCAAAAAACATTATATTAAGTGCTTAGAATATAGTTTTTTGCGTTTTGCTGTGAGGATGAAGGAGAGGGAAAGGGCCGTAGAACGGGGAGTTATGGGATTTTTAAGAAAATGCGGCGGGGAGGTGCGAAAAGTTGTGAAAAGGGATTGGGGCGGGATAACAAGATATATTTGGCGCCGCATTACAACGAATTTTAGGGTTGGCCTCGGACGGCGTAACAAGGAATTTAACGAATTTCTTTGGGGGCGAGGGACTGGGGCGCCAGCACTGTAGCTCACTTTGCTCGCAAAGTGAGGGGGACGGATATGTCGCGAACTTGTCTGAAATATATTGTGGACTATGCGGCGCCGCTGCCCCTGTAAGGGGCTCATATTCCAGGATAGGGGCTTGCCCCTATCTCTCGCCGCAGCTCATCAATTCTCGCTTCTGCCCCTGTAAGGGGCGCATATCGTGGGCGGGGCTTGCCCCGCAATAAGATTCGAGATATGAGCCCCTTACAGGGGCGAGGTTCATAAATCAGCCCCAAGAGGTAGGGGCAAGCCCCTACCCTAAATATGAGCCCCTTACAGGGGCAATGCTATCGCCGCAACCTTCGCGCCCCTCACTTTGCGAGCAAAGTGAGCTACAGTGCTGCGCCTCAGGGCTTCGCCGCACCTTGTTATTTGGCAATTATCTGTATTTTGAACGCCCCACCTTTCAGAGGCCGCAGGCGGCGCAATGCCGCCTCAACGTCAAGGCTTCTGGAGCTCTTCGAGCGCCCGCTTCACGATGTCGTTCTTCTGATTGATGATGCGGAAATACTCGTTGCGGTCCCATACGTTGTAGGCCACAAGGGCTTTGAGCATGAAGGCCATATCTTCGCGTGCGTCCTTACGCTCGGCCTCATCTTTCGGTTTGATGCCCTTCTTCTCGGCCTCTTTCTCGATGTCGTCGAGGAGAGAGGTGGGGATGGTGTAGGAAGAGAGGTAGTCGTCGAACGACTTATAGCGGCGCAGGATGGACTTGCGGTTGCTGTCGGTGAAGCGCAGGGCGGCCTGCGTGATGAGGTTATTGCGCGAGAGGGCACGATAGTAAGGCGTGTAACTCGTGGTGTCGAGCGGCACGAAAATGTCGGGCATGATACCACCGCCGCCGTAGACGGTGCGGTGTTTTTCCAACGTGGTGTAGACCTTTGTGCTGTCGAGGTGGATGCTGTCGAGGTGCATCAGTTCGCCATGCGTAAAGCGCGTGTTGAGGTCTTCATTGTATTTCTCCTTCTCTCCCTTCACGTAGGGCTTCTGGATGCAGCGCCCCGAGGGGGTATAATAGTGAGAAACCGTGAGGCGTATCATTGAGCCATCGGGGAGTTCCACAGGACGCTGCACGAGGCCCTTGCCGAAGGTGCGGCGGCCGACGATGACGCCGCGGTCGTGGTCTTGCACGGCACCACTCACGATTTCGGCGGCCGAGGCGGTGTATTCGTCGACGAGGATGGCGAGGCCGCCCTTACGGAAGAGGCCGTTGCTGCTGGCACGCAACTGCGAGTCTTTTCCCGTGCGGCCTTGTGTGTAGACCACCAGACTGCCGCCGGGGAGAAATTCGCTGGCGACGTCGACGGCCGCGCCGAGATAGCCGCCGCCGTTGACACCGAGGTCGAAGATGAGCTTTTCCATGCCTTCGCCCTGGAGTTTGGCAATGGCGTCGTGGACTTCCTTGCCCGAGGTGGCGCCGAAGCGCTCCAGATGGATATAGCCGATGCCGGGGGCGATGATGTAGGCCGCGTCAACCGTGTTGACGGGAATCTTGTCGCGCGTCACCTTAAACGATAGGGGCGCTTTCACGCCGCGACGCACCACGCCAAGCACCACCTTGGAGTTTTTCGGTCCGCGAAGCAGGCGCATGATGCTGTCGCGGTCCATCTTCACGCCGGCGATGGGGCGGCCGTCGACACTCACGATGCGATCGCCAGCCACGATGCCAGCCCGCTCGCTGGGGCCTTTGGCCGTTGGCTGGATGACGACGAGCGTGTCGTTGAGCATGTTGAACTGCACGCCGATGCCCTCGAAGTTGCCCTCCAGAGGTTCGTTGAGCTTGCGGGTCTCCTCGGCATTGGTGTAGGAGGAATGCGGGTCGAGTTTGGAGAGCATGCCGTTGATGGCATCCTCCACGAGTTTTTTCTGGTCGACACTATCGACGTAGAGATTAGAGATGGCCAGTTGTGCAAACTGCAATTTGCGAAGCTGTTCCACATCAATGTCGGGCTCGCCGCGTTTCTGGGCGAAGGCCGTTGTGCAGGCGCAGAAGAGCGCGAGGCACATGAGGATGAGATGTTTTTTCACGATGGGTCTTTATTTTTTCTTGGGTAGAAAATCTGTCACGTCTTTGCCGAAGGCGATGAGTTCGCGAACGACGCTTGAGGAGATGCTGAGATAGTTGGGGTCGGTGAAGAGCAACACCGTCTCGACGTCGCCAAGGCGCTGGTTCATGCTGGCGATGTCGCGTTCATATTCGAAATCCTTCACCGAGCGCAGTCCGCGCAAGATGAATTTCGCGCCCTCGCGGTGTGCCAGGTCGATGGTGAGGTCGGAATAAGAGACGACCCTCACGCGCGGTTCGTCGGCATAAAGCTGCCGGATGTGTTCCACACGTTCTTCGGCAGTGTAGAGCGCCCTTTTGTTTTCGTTGACACCCACGCCGATGACGATTTCGTCAAACAGCGGCAGTCCGCGCTCCACGATACTGGCGTGGCCGACGGTGAAGGGGTCGAACGACCCCGGGAAGATGGCGATGCGTTTCATTGTTTTGCTCTGTTTTGGAAAGGCCCGATGGCGGCCTCTCTGTGGCTATTGTTCGTCTTCGTCTTCCTCGGCTGGGTCTTCTTCCACCACGAGGTTGTTGATGATGAAGTTTTGGCGCTCCATGGTGTTCTTTCCCATGTAATATTCAAGGAGTTCCTTCACCTGGTCGCTCTTGTGGAGCGTCACCTGGTCGAGGCGCATGTTGGGGCCGATGAAGTGTTTGAACTCGTCGGCGGAGATTTCTCCCAGTCCTTTAAATCGCGTGATTTCGGGGTCGGGGCCGAGCTGCTCGATGGCGGCCTGGCGTTCTTCCTCGTTGTAGCAATAGATGGTTTCAAACTCTGAGCGGTCGGAGGTCTTGGCCTTTTTGAGGATGGCGGCACCAGCGCTCTGCTCGTCAACACTCTTCACACGCGGCGCCGTGCGCACCTTCTTTTTCTTGTTTCTGACGCGGAAGAGGGGCGTCTGGAGGATGAAGACATGTCCCTTCTTGATGAGGTCGGGGAAGAACTGGAGGAAGAAGGTGATCATGAGGAGGCGGATGTGCATACCGTCGACATCGGCATCGGTGGCGACGATGACTTTATTGTAGCGCAGTCCGTCAAGACCATCTTCGATGTTGAGTGCGGCCTGCAAGAGGTTGAATTCCTCGTTTTCATACACCACCTTTTTGGTCAGTCCGTAGCAGTTGAGGGGCTTGCCGCGCAGGGAGAACACGGCCTGCGTGTTGACATCGCGGCTTTTCGTGATGGAACCGCTGGCAGAGTCGCCCTCCGTGATGAAGATGGCTGAGTCGAAACGTGGGTCGTAGTCATCGGCTTCCGTTTCCTGTGCCTTTTTCTTCGATGCCTTTGGCGCTGGGTCGTTGAGATGCACGCGGCAGTCGCGCAGTTTGCGATTGTGGAGGTTGGCCTTTTTGGCCCGCTCACGCGCCAGTTTCGTCACGCCAGCGATGGCCTTGCGCTCCTTCTCGTTCTCCTGAATTTTCTGCAAGAGCACGTCGGCCACGTCGAGGTGTTTGTGGAGATAGTTGTCGACGTTCTCCTTCACGAAGTCGCCAACGAATTTGTTGACACTCACGCCCGAGAGTGGGAAGGGGTTGCCGTTGGAATCTTTGTCGGGCGCCATAGTGAGCGAGCCGAGCTTGATTTTCGTTTGGCTTTCAAAGAGCGGTTCTATCACACGGATGGCGATGGCGGCCACGAGGCCGTTGCGCACGTCCTGCACGTCGAAGTTCTTGCCGAAATATTCCTTGATGGTGCGGGCGATGTGTTCCTTGAAGGCACTTTGGTGGGTGCCGCCCTGCGTGGTGTGCTGGCCGTTGACGAAAGAATAGTATTCCTCACCATACTGCTGCGTATGGGTGAAGGCGATGTCGATGCCAGGGCCTGAGAGGTGCACAATGGGATAGATACCCGGCTCCGTCATGTTGTCGTTGAGCAGGTCTTCCAAACCATTGCGGCTGATGATGCGCTGGTTGTTGTTGAAGATGGCCAGGCCGGTGTTGAGGTAGGTATAGTTCTTCAGCATGTTCTCCACAAACTCCATGCGGAAGCGGAAGTTGGTGAAGAGCGTGGCGTCGGGCTGGAAGAAGACGTAGGTGCCGTTTTCTTCCTGTATCTCGCCCTCGATGTCGCTGACGAGTTGTCCTTTCTCAAACGTCACCTCGCGCATCTTTCCCTCGCGGCAGCTGCGGGCCACGAAGCGGGCACTCAGGGCATTGACGGCCTTGAGGCCCACGCCGTTCATGCCGACGGAAGCGGTGAAGACGGCGGTGTCGTATTTTGCACCCGTGTTGAGCTGCGAAACGGCAGCCTTCAGGGCGCCGAGGGGAATGCCACGGCCATAGTCGCGCACCTCTGCAGCGTGCTCGTCCAGGATGTTCACCTCGATGCGCTTGCCGAAACCTTCGTTAAATTCGTCGATACTGTTGTCGATGGTTTCCTTGAGCAACACATAGATACCATCTTCGGCGTGCGAACCGTCGCCAAGGCGTCCGATATACATACCGGGACGCTGGCGGATGTGGGTCACGTCGTCGAGATGGCGGATTTTGCTCTCGTCGTAGTCGGCAGCCGAGGCGGGCTGGACGTTTGTGTTGTTTTCTTCTTGCATTGTTTTCTCTGAGAGGGGGATGTTCTAAACTGGCTTATATAGTAGGGGGTAAGTAATGGTATTAATTGCTCAACTTATTCTTTCACCATTACTAAAATTGGAAGATTAAGTAATAGAGATAGTGCGGGAAAAGCCTTGTCTGCGGCCCTGCGCGGGCTGAAAGCCCAGCAAGTCCGTAGCCCAGGGCAACGCCCTGGGTA
>OHPJ01000691.1_pt1 | contig 13507 bp, 11 predicted proteins | sample 1577701 | NCBI WGS metagenome assembly OHPJ01 (sample SAMEA3879517, study PRJEB24766) | human gut metagenome | biome: human-associated habitat; feature: feces | place: USA | collected 1985/1987 | reverse complement strand
TGTAATTCTCATTACCTGATTTGCCATAAAAAAAGTCGCCTCCTTTTCGCACTTTTGTAAGTAAATACTTACTTTTTGTACGGACAAGCGGTGACTGTACACTTTCCCGTGTGTGTCTGCGACCTTTGTGCAACGCTTTCTTCTCTCCGGCCATAAACTTACACGTTGTTACTGCTCAAGGCAGATGTTAATTGGTACAGTGACTTGCCGTCAGTTTTCTAACTTGACATTCGCTCCACGGAAAACCCGATCTCCATTACTGGGAACCGGCAACCTCACGCTTCACAGCTATCATGCCACAGCAAGGATTAGTATACATTGAATTTATGGGCATTGCAAGACTTTTTTTAAAAAAATTGTATTTTTTTTGATACAATTTCTTTTTGCTGTTTTGCACAGGTTCGCCACTGTATTTTTGTGAGTTTCTTCTTATATATAATATTGCCCAGTATAATATTGCCCATTATTTTTTATGACACGCGAAACCGTCCCCCGGATGCTCTCACGTGTCGACGGGGCTTATTTTAGCTGAATCTCTTGCTGTGCCCCGCTGTTTCGGTAGCGTCGGGGCTTATCTTAATAAAATCTCTTTCTGCGCCCCGCTGTTCTGATATCGCCGGGGCTTATTTTAGTAGAATCTCTTGCTGTGCCCCAGCGTTTCGATTTTCGCGGGGTCTAACAATCACAAATTAAGAATTTCGCCCCATAAAAAACTGCCCAGTACAATCCAGTGTGTCCGGGCAGTTTCAGAATTATGAAAAATTGAATTTTTACAGCCGGTTCGCCTTCACGTCCTCGAACTCCTGCAGCATTTCTTCGGAAGGAGCCTTGGTAGCGAGGCTGACTGCAATGATAGCGATAAGTCCCAGCCCGAAGCCTACTACCAGAGAATACAATCCGGTAGCTTTGCCCAGGGTCTGTCCGCCCACGAGAGGAATATAATCCCAGATGATAACGGCAAGTGCTCCGGTGACAATTCCGGCTACCGCTCCGGGGAAGTTGGTTCTCTTCCAATATAAGGACATCACTACCAACGGTCCGAAGGCGGCACCTAAACCTGCCCACGCGTTGGATACCAGTCCCATGACGGTGTTGTTCGGATTCCATGCGATGATGTAAGCCAGCACAGCTACTACCAGTACTGTGACACGGCTCACATTCATAACCGTCTTGTCATCCGCATCCTTTTTGAGCAGTCCCTTGAAGATATCCTCCGCTACGCTGGAGGCGCTGACTAACAGCTGGGAATCCGCGGTGGACATGATCGCTGCCAGGATACCGCAGAGGAACAATCCTGCAATGAACGGAGCCCGCATCTCCACGGTAAATACCTTCTTGATCATCTCGATGAATACTTTCTCATTATTGCCGTTCACCAGCTCCGGCAGATAAGCTCTGCCCAGGATACCGATAAACACTGCAAATCCCAGGGATAATGCTACCCAGCTGATGGCTGTTGCCTTGGACTTGGTCATTTCCTTCTCATCCCGGACCGCCATGAATCGTACCAGGATGTGAGGCATACCGAAATATCCCAGTCCCCAGCCGAGACCGGAGATCACGCTGACGATATTGTTGCTTCCATCACCGTTCTTCATCAGGTTCAGGAAGTTGGCACTGTCAGCACCGCTGGCTTCCAGACCGGCTGACAATGTAGTGCCGCCGCTTGTCAGAAAATGATAAGCGAACAGCGGTACTGCCAGAATACCGACCAGCATCAGCATACCCTGGATAAAGTCTGTCACACATACCGCAGTGAATCCACCGAGAAAGGTATAGACCAAAACTACCAGCGCACCGATGGTCAGTGCCACATGATAATCAATACCGAACACAGACTCAAACAGCTGGCCGCCGGCAGAAAGCGCGGAAGCGCAATATACCAGGAAAAATACTACAATAGTAATAGAAGAAACCGTCATCAATACCTTCTTCTCATCATGGAAGCGGTTCTCAAAATAAGTAGGCAGTGTCACAGAGTTGTTGGCGCGGATCGTATATCTGCGCAGCTTCGTGGCAATGAGCAGCCAGTTCAGCGTCGTGCCGATGAAAAGTCCGATGGCGATCCAGCCGTCACCTCCGACACCGGTTAAATAAATAGCTCCCGGCAGTCCCATCAGCAGCCATCCGCTCATATCCGATGCCTGTGCGGACAGTGCAGCGACGAAGCCGTTCAGCTTTCTGCCTCCTAAAAAGTAATCTTCGGAATTGTTGTTTCCCTTTGCGTAGAGCGCTCCGATAGCGATCATCATGAGTAAATACAGCACGAATGCCACAATTACCCAGCCCAACGTATTTCCTGTCATAATAGCCTCCTCAAATTTTTCTTCTTGTACATTTTCTTAATTGTATACAGTGATACGATTTATTATATACAAGAAATGGCTTATCGTCAACAGATTAGTTTGCTATCGCTGTAATGCATGAAAGTCTGATTTGATAGTTTTCCGTCATTCCACCTTTTAAGTCGTTCAGTTCTTCAACCATATAACCACTCTCTGCAAGTATTCCTTGAAAAAGTCTCTCCGGTATTATATTCTATTACTATGTCCTATAAAAATCAGTTACAAAGTATATACACAGAAAGGTTTCTATATGTGGATTGCAGATCATTGGAAAGATTATGAAGTGCTGGATACTTCCAGCGGAGAAAAGTTAGAGCGTTGGGGAGATTATATTCTGGTGCGTCCGGATCCCCAGGTCATCTGGAAGACGCCCCACGATCATAAGGGCTGGAAGCAGAAGAACGGTCATTACCACAGAAGTGCCAAGGGCGGCGGAGAATGGGAGTTCTTCCATCTGCCGGATGAATGGGCGATCCATTACACCCTGCCTTTTCAGAAGGAAGCCTCCGGTAAGGCTGATCCTCTGACCTTCCATCTGAAGCCCTTCAGCTTCAAGCATACCGGTCTGTTCCCGGAGCAGGCGGTGAACTGGGACTGGTTCTCCGGTCTGATCCATGAGGCAGGCCGCCCCGTGAAGGTGCTGAACCTCTTCGCTTACACCGGCGGTGCCACTGTATCCGCCGCAGCTGCGGGAGCTGCTGTGACCCATGTGGATGCGTCCAAGGGTATGGTCGGCTGGGCGAAGGAGAATGCTGCTGCCAGCGGGCTTGCCGATGCTCCTATCCGCTGGCTGGTGGACGACTGTATGAAGTTCGTAGAGCGTGAGATCCGCCGGGGCAACAAATACGACGGCATCATCATGGATCCTCCTTCCTACGGCAGAGGACCCAAGGGCGAGATCTGGAAAATAGAAGATAATATCTGGGATTTCGTAGGACTGACCGCACAGCTTTTATCCGATGATGCGCTGTTCTTCCTGATCAATTCGTACACTACAGGATTGCAGCCCGCCGTGCTGTCCTATATGATGAATTCCACCCTGACGAAAAAGTTCGGCGGTCATGTGGAAGCCGAAGAGATCGGCCTCCCCGTCACCGAGAGCGGTCTGGTACTGCCCTGCGGCGCTTCCGGGCGCTGGCAGCGAAAGTGATCTGACTAGCATCATAAGCCTAATCAAAAAGGAGCCTCTGGTCGAGGCTCCTTCTTGATCACAGCCAAAGTCAGCAACTATCGCCTGATGATTGAATTCCAAATATGGTGCGTTTTTACTCCTCTGTTTCAATCTCCAATCTCTGAAGAATGTCTCTCACAATACCAGCATCCTCAATCAGAGAAATTCCAAAACACTTTTTTCCTGCATCTTTTAAGGAGGCTCCTATATGATAAACATTTTTCTTATCCAAGATTAAAAAGCGATCATGAAATACTTTCGTGTACCGCACTTCCAGTAAAGGATACTGGCTGTTGAAATTATTAACATCTTCTTGAGATAACTTGGTTCTTTTCAATGTATACATCACAACAGTCACATTTTCATTCTTTTTTGTGAGAAGATTCAGCGTTCCTATATCCACATAGCCATCAATTAAAACGATTTCCTTTTCCGCTTTTTGAATCAGGCTAACAATTAGGCTAAAAGCATCAAATATCTGATCCAATTTTTCATCCGTTTGCTTTTGATATTCCAGTTGTTTTAACTCCACATTACTGATACGCTCAAAAAGCAAGGCGTTATTAGCAATAAATCTCCTCATTTCCACGAATGTACGCATAATACCAATGCTTACCTTAATTGCCACTTCGCTATGTAGAACACTCGCCAACATAAAGATTCCCTGTTCTGTAAATACATAAGGAAGAGTCCTACGACCACCATAATTATTTTCGCCCTGCGCAGAACTTGAAATGCCAGTTTGGCATCTCAAGTTCTGATACTCCTCTTTCGTGAGCTGAAAACGAAAATCTGGTCTCAAATTTTTTTGAAAATTTTTTGATTTTGGGTGAGAGTTTTTCCGATTTTTTGTACCTATATAAGTGAAGGGGTTTTTAAGCCGCATTTCAAAAAATCCAGAGGGGAGATTCAAACGATATGTACGATACCGCAAGACGGGTCGCATTCGTCAAGCAGCGGGTGCGGGAAAACACCCGCCGGGGGCAGCGGCGCGAGGCAATAAGCTTCTCCGCTTTCTGCCTGATGTTATTCACGGCACTTGCCGGGGCGGCGGACGCACTTATAGTGCGGGGACAGACCGCCGCATGGGGCGTGTTCGGCGCGATGCTGCTGCGGCAGGACGCGGGCGGCTATGTGCTGGTGGCCGTCGTCTCCTTTGCCGCGGCGGCGATCACTGCGCTGTGTTTCCGGCTCAAAAACAGGGAAAACCAGAAAAAAGGCGGGGCGGACAAACCAGCCCCGCAAGAACAGGAGGAGAAAAGCCAATGAAGAAACGAATACTCAGCATCCTGCTCGTGTGCTGCATGGTGCTCGTCCTTTTGCCGACGACCGTGTTTGCCAACAATGACGGCGCAAAAGCCATACAGCTCGGTACAAGTGGAATCAGTGGTTATGACAGCACAAATCGCAGCTATGACTATATTTATTTTGGCACATGGAATAACAGCACCGTCAAATGGCGTGTGCTGGATACAAAAACCAATATGCCCAATGCTCAGGAGGGCGACGGATTTTTTCTGCTCTCTGATGCGCTGCTTGGGACTGGAGCGTTTGGCGGCGTAGAATTTGACTATACGACCCCATATACCAACGACTGGAAGGGCAGCCGTGGGCAGGACTGGTGCAATGGCTTTTACACCAGGAACCTCAGCACTACGGAGCAAAAAGCTGTTTTTGCAACCAGCAAAAGTGATGATCCATACATTGATGGACGCTTTATGGGTTCTGAGAACATCCTGAATGGAGACAAGGTGTTTTTCCTCTCGGCAGAGGAAGCGGGGAAAGCAGCCTACGGATTTATCGATGACAATGCGCGTATCGCCAATTATGGTGATAGTGCGGGCGGTTGGTGGCTTCGTTCTCCTCACCAAGACTATAACTCTGCAGGCGTGGTCAACGCTTCCGGTGGTGTGCGTGCTGAATGGGTGAACGATACCAACGCAGCTCGTCCTGCGTTCAACTTGAAGCCGGACTCTGTCCTCCTTGTTTCTGCCGCCGTTGGCGGCAAAGGTGCTGCTGACGGAATTTTCAAAATTCCGGAATACAGCGGAGACGAATGGAAATTGACACTTTTGGATGATACCCGCACTTTTCGGGTAACGGAAACCGCAGCAGTAGGAAAACCTGGCGGCTCTGTTACGCTGAATTTTTCCGGGGCGAGAACGGGGCAAAATGAATATATTTCTGCGATCATCAAGGGTGAAAGCGGCGCGACCCACTATGGAAGAATCATGAAGCCCACTGCTGCAGACACACAGCTCAGTTTTACGTTGCCGTATGACCTTGATAGCGGAAATTATAAACTCTATGTGTTCTCCGAGCAGTGTAACGGTGATTACAAGACTGACTACGCCAGTAGATTTCAGGCGGTAGCGTTAACGGTAGAGGAAGCCGCCAACGAGCAGTTTGACCTCGTTCCCGGCGGCAGATACTATTTCGATCTGTCGGCAATGGGCATTCCCGGCACGGCGAACGGCAGCCTGCCAGATGCATCGCTGCACTATGTTCCCTTTACCTACACTGGAATAGTGGATGCATACACGCTCACGTCGAAGATGGCAACCACCGATGCGTATGCAGAGAGGTACAAATATCCCCACAGCCTGTTTGTGGCAGACTTTGCCGTAACGCATACGGTAAATTGGAATGCCTTAAACGATGCGAGCCTGATTTTCGGCAAAGGCTACGCCGCCGGCGGTGTGGAATATACTCTGCGCGCACCGTCCGTGGGAAGTGATGTTACAGCAGGCTCGGATGATTTAGAATGCGGCACGCCCCAAAGCAACGAATGGGACAGGATGTTGGACAAGAACAACGGATATATCAAAAACTGGAGCGGGATGTCTTCGTGGGGACAAGATACTCCGCGCACGGAGGAATCGGGTCGTGCGGTTCGCGGATACGATTTGGCTCGCGGCTGGCACAATCGCATTGCTGCGACCTCCGACTCGAGCGTCGGATTCCGCCCTGTCCTTGAAGTCCTGAACCCGGACACGCTGGGCTCCGACGGGCTGAAAGCTGTTGTCCTTGACCTTGGCGGCGGCAAGCTGGGGAATCGCTCCGAGAATATTCAAATCATTGTGAAAAGCGGCGAGAGCTTTACCGCGCCCGGCGGCGACGGTCTGACTCGCCCGGACGGGAATACCGGCAGTTACTTTATGTGGCTTGGTAGCGATGGCGAGCTCTACGATCCGGGCGACAGTGTTCCAGCGGTCGTAAACAAGCTCACGGCGCGGTTTGCGCCCATAGAGCAGTTCAGCCTCGTTCCTGGCGGCACGTATTACTTTGACCTCTCCGGTACAGGCATCCGCGGCACGGCGCACAGCAGACTGCCGGACAAAACATTGCATTATGTTCCCTTTACCTATGCCGGGACAGTGGACGCCTACAAGCTCACATCAACGATGGCAACTACTGCGGCGTATGCGCAGCAGAACAAATATGCCCACAGCCTGTTTGTGGCGGATTATGCCATAACGCATACGGTAAGCTGGGAGAATCTGAATTCTGCAGGTCTGATTTTCGGAAAAGGCTACACCTCCGGCGGCGTGGAATATACGCTGCGTGCACCGTCCGTGGGAAGTAGTGGCGTAGGCTCGAACTATTCCCAACACGGCATACCACAAAGCAACGAATGGGACAAGATACTGGACAAATATGACGGATATATCAGAAACTGTAACGCGACAGATTCGTGGGGACAGGATGTTGCGCACAATTGGGCACAGGGCCGTGCAATGCGTGGGTACAGCTCGGTTCGCAATTGGAATTTCACCAATGCTTCGGACTCCGGATCGCACCTCGGTTTCCGCCCCATCCTTGAAGTTCTGAACCCTGATACACTGAAGCCTAATGGGCTGAAAGCCGTTGCCCTTGACCTTGGCGGCGGCAAATTGGGCGGCAACTCGGATAATATCCAGATCATTGTAAAAAACGGAAGCGAATTTACTGCGCCTGCATCCGATGGTCTGACCCGCCCCGACGGAGATACCGGCAGCTACTTTGTGTGGTTTGGCAGCGACGGAAACCTGTACGCGCCCGGTGAAAGCGTTTCGGCGGATGTAACCAAGCTGACGGCACAGTTTGAGCCCGGCGTCTATACCGTTACCATCACCACGGACACCCTGCCGGACGGCAAGGTGGGCGAGGCTTACAGCCAGACCCTGAGCGCCGACGGCACTACGCCTATCACATGGAGCGTTGAAAACGGCGACCGGCCTACCGGTCTGAGCCTGAACAAGGACACCGGCGAGATCAGCGGCACGCCTACCGCAGCGGGAACCTCCACCTTCACCGTCAAGGCTACCAACAGCGCGGGCAGCGATACGAAGGAGCTGTCTATTACGATAACCAAAGCCGCGCCTGCCGAGTATACCGTCAGATTCAATGCCAACGGTGGCGGCGGCACAATGGCAGATGTCACCGGCGTTTCCGGCAGCTACACCCTGCCCGCCTGCGGTTTTACTGAACCGGAAGGCAAGCAATTCAAGGGCTGGTCAACCAGCGCCGACGGTTCGGTTATTTCCAGCACGACCTATGAAGTAAGCTCGGATACTACCTTCTATGCAATCTGGGAGAGTAAAGAGTATTCCATCATCGTAACGGACGGCAAAGCGACAATTGGTGCAGGAAGCGAAATCAGTAAAGCGGCGCAAGGCACAACCATTACTCTGACCGCAAATGCGGCTCCTGACGGTAAGGTGTTTGATAAGTGGGTAGTAGAAAGCGGCAACACTACTCTTGAAGATGCGAACAGTGAAACCACTACTTTCATAATGCCTGACAGTGAAGTCAGCGTGAAAGCGACCTACACAATTCCCCATACCCATACCTACGATCAGGAAATTCAGAAGCCGGAAACCCTCAAGTCGGCTGCCGACTGCACCAACGATGCAGTATATTTCAAGAGCTGCTCCTGCGGAGAGATCAGCACAACAGAAACCTTTACAGCAGCAGGTACACAGCTCGGGCACGCATGGGCAAGCGATTGGAGCAAGGACACAGACAATCATTGGAAAATATGCTCTCGCTGCCACGAAAAGAAGGACGAGGCGGCTCACGATTACGGCAGCGATAACATCTGCGACACCTGCGGATATGACAAGACCGTACCGCATACGCACAATCTGACCCTCGTTCCCGCAAAGGCTCCTACTTGCACGGAGAAAGGCAACACGGCATATTACACCTGCGACGGCTGTGACAAGTGGTTTGAGGATGCAACCGGTGCATCCGAAATTACCGACAAGACAAGCGTAATCCTTGCGGCAACAGGTCATAGCGCTTCCGACTGGAAGTCCGATAATACCGATCACTGGAAAGAGTGCACCGTTGTCGGCTGCGGCGTGATCATCGAGGGCAGCAAGGCGGCGCATACCGCCGGTGAATGGATTATCGACACTCCGGCAACAGCTACCACAAGCGGCTCAAAGCATAAGGAATGCACCGTCTGCGGTTATACGATGGCAACCGAAACCATCCCGGCAACCGGCGGCGGTGAGCATACTCACAGCTACGGCAGCGAGTGGAAGAACGATGCCGACAACCACTGGCATGAGTGCTCCTGCGGCGATAAGAAAGATACAGCAGCGCATACCGCCGGCGAATGGATCATCGATACCCCGGCAACAGCTACCACAAGCGGCACAAAGCATAAGAAATGCACCGTCTGCGGTTATACGATGACAATCGAAACTATCCCGGCAACCGGCGGCGAGCATACTCACAGCTACGGCTCCGACTGGAAGAACGATGCTACGAACCACTGGCATGAGTGCTCTTGCGGAGATAAGGCCGATAAGGCGGCACACGACTTCAAGTGGGTTGTTGACAAGGAAGCGACCGCAACGCAAAAGGGCTCCAAGCATGAGGAGTGCAAGGTTTGCGGCTACAAGAAGGCGGCAGTTGAGATTCCGGCTACCGGCCTCACAACAAAACCGACCGATCCTACGCAAACCAACCCGAACACCGGCACAGAAAGCCCGAAAACCGGTGACAACAGCAATATGATCCTCTGGATCGCACTGCTGTTTATCAGCGGCGGCGCAGTAATCGGCATCAACGTTTACAGCAAAAAGAAGAAAGAAAACGCTGAATAAATCAGCTGCGAACCTTTGAGCAAAGGGCGGTGACGGACATTGCCGTCATCGCCCTTTCGCTTGGACTGGAGAAGAACCACATGATGCAGGATTATCAATCGAACCGCCCCATCAGGCAGCAACCGCCGGGACGATTCACGAACAAGTCAGATCAAACGGTAGAGAGAATCAGAAAAAGGAAGAAAAAACAGACGCAGCGCCGTATGGTGCTTTGCGGTGCGATCGCCGCACTGGAGCTGCCCTCCATATCCTACGATTTCGCCTATACCATCGACGGCAACAAGCTCATGATCGATTACGCCAACGAGTCGGTGCGGGATTCCGAATATGAATTTACCGTTGATGGAAATACCCTTACCTTGATCGGTGGCGAGGGCACGGTCGGCAGGACATACGAGCTGAGCGGAGTATGCGTTACAAGATGTCCGCCTATGATGATTTTACGGAGGAATATGATTATCGTGTGAAATACAACAGAACACACAGATAACAGGGTGGAGATTGTATGGAATTTTAAAGAGATATGATTGTGAAAGAGGTTATTAAAATTTCACAAATTAATTAGTAGGCAGGAGGTGTTTTTTCGTGTATACTATAACCAGAGGTCAGAAATACAGGAAGAACACCGAAGAGATTTGGAGGTGATAAGAATGCTGACAAAGCAACAAAAACACGAGCAGGATATGCAGAGAATAAGAGAATTTCGCCTGTTTGATGACGATTTTTTGAAGAAATGCTTTGAAGATCATGATGAATGTGCGGAGCTTGTTCTGCGTATTATAATGAATAAAGAGGACCTTAAGGTTCTTCATTCTAAAACGGAATATGTCATCCAGAATTTGCAGGGGCGTTCCGTTAGGCTGGATGTAAAGGCTACGGATTCTGAGAATAAGGAATACGATATAGAGGTGCAGCGAGCGGATAAGGGAGCAGGACGAAAGCGTGCAAGACACAACAGCAGTATGTTGGATGCCAATGCACTTGCACCACAGGAAGATGTCAATTTTCTTCCGGAAACATATGTGATATTTATTACGGAGCATGATGTGATAGGAAAAGGAGAGCCGATATACAGAGTAGAGAGAAAAATTCTGGAAACCGATGAATTTTTTGATGATGGTTCCCACATCCTGTATGTGAATGGAGCATATCGAGGGGATTCGGATATCGGGAAGCTGATGCATGATTTTTCCTGTACCGATGCGGATGATATGTTTTATGGAAAACTGGCAGACAGAGTCAGATACTTCAAGGAAGATGCGAAAGGAGTTGAGAGTATGTGCAAAGCAATTGAAGAAATGAGAAATCAGGAGCGTGAAGAAGTAACACGTGAGTTCGTTGTTCGTATGATTCGTGATGGCGAAACATCCGTTGAGAAAATGGCACGTTATTCCGGCTTGTCTTTGGATGAAGTGAAAGAAATCGTAAAGCAGGAAGCAGTTCTTGCCTGATTATAAGGTGTGCGTATGGGGCAGAGAAATCTGCTCCATATTTGTTGTAAAGGAAGAAAAACAATTTTCAGATACCACTTCGAACGGTGGAAGAGTGGGAAGCAAAACAAGAAGGAACACGATGATACTGTTTGAGGTCACAGTTTGTGACCTCAAAAGAAGGGAGAGGTGGAAGAAGATATATATGTCAGCTCTTACAATGTCAACCATAAGATTTAATGGAATGGAAAGTTGACTTGAAACCAGAACTGTCATATGAGAATAGATTTGGAAACAATGAATATGAACAATGAATATGATGATTTGTCAGTTGAAAAAAAGTGAATTTGGTGGTATGCTAAGAAAGTATATCTATGCTTAACTTTTTGGTTTGCTGAACAAATCAGAAAGGATTGATATATATGGGTAAATCGTTAAATGGTACAGTTGTGGCACAGTAAAGCAAAATTTAAAATACAAAATGCCGAAGAATGGCTTAAAATCAGGAGGTTTTAATAAAATGGAAGCATATAAAAAAGAGTTTATCGAATTTATGGTGGAGAGTGAGGTTTTGAAGTTTGGTGACTTTACATTAAAGAGTGGAAGAAAGTCACCATTTTTTATGAATGCAGGTGCATATGTAACCGGTTCACAGTTATCCCGCCTTGGAGAATATTATGCAAAAGCAATTCACGACCACTATGGTACTGATTTTGATGTACTGTTTGGACCGGCATATAAGGGAATTCCGCTTTCTGTTGCAACAACAATCGCATTCAGTCGTCTTTATGGCAAAGAGATTCGCTACTGTTCTAACCGTAAAGAAGTAAAAGACCATGGCGATACCGGAATTTTGCTTGGAAGCAAAATCAAAGATGGTGACCGTGTTGTTATTATTGAGGATGTAACGACATCCGGAAAATCTATTCAGGAGACATTCCCAATCATTCAGGCACAGGGAGATGTAACCATTCTTGGACTGATGGTATCCTTAAACCGTATGGAAAAAGGACTTGAGACAGACAAATGTGCACTCGATGAGATTCAGGAGAAATATGGTTTCCCTGCAAATGCAATTGTCAGCATGGCAGATGTGGTAGAGTGTTTATACAACCGTCCATGCCAGGGCAGGCTTATCATTGATGATAAGATGAAAGAAGCAATTGATAAATATTATGAGCAGTATGGGGCAAAATAAACAGCAAAAATGAAATGGGGAAAAGAAATTGAGTCAGAAGACGAGAAAACTGCTTCGTATCGGAGCATGGATTTTATTCGTAATATATCTGGGTCTGCTTTGCTATTTCCTGTTCTTCTCAGAAATGATGGGAAGAACCTATTCCGAAAGAAGCTACCATTATAATCTTATGCCCTTAAAAGAAATCAAGCGGTTTATTATTTACCGGAAGGCACTGGGCGCGAAAGCAGTCTGCTTTAACCTTCTGGGAAATATTGTCGCTTTTATTCCTTATGGAATGCTTCTGCCATTACTGGCACATAACCAGAGAAAGTTCTACCGGGTAGTGCTTTTGAGTTTTGACTTCAGTCTGCTGGTAGAACTGGTACAGCTTGTATCCAAGGTAGGAAGCTTTGATGTAGATGATCTGATTTTAAATACCATCGGCGGGGCAATTGGATATGTTGGATTTTTGCTGGCAAATCATATCCGGTGTCACAAATTTGAGCAGAAAGAATAGACTTCGGTACAAAATGTATCGGGAGAAAGAACATGAGAAAAACTAAAAAGCGTCGCCGTGGAAGCGGAACTGCAGGAATCATGATCATTGTGCTTGCATTTTTGGTTGTCATGACGGTTCAGATCTGCAGGATACGTTCAAAAGATGCGGAATATGCGGCAAAAGAAAAAGAATTACAACAGCAGTATGAGGAAGAAACCGAGAGATCTACGGAGATAGATGATCTTGAGACGTATATGAAATCCTCACAATATATTGAAGATGTGGCAAAAAGCAAGCTTGGACTGACCTATAAGAATGAAATCATCTTCAAGGAAAAGAAGTAGAAAAGAAGAATCTGTCTGAACAGGTTCTTCTTTTTCTTTAATGTATTGATGGAAGATTTGAGCGAAAACTTTTTTGAAAACCACAGAAAATCTGACAGAATATGCGTCATTGTCTGTGTATACTTGTCCCTCGAAAACAATTTTTTGGAGGTGTATCATGCGTACAGGACAATGGAAAACAATGGGGATAGGATCGCTGATCGGAAAAATGATCTATGCAGTATTCGGGCTGGCGGCAAGTATGTTATGTATCATGGGATATTATCCGGTGGTGCCGGCATTTTACACGGCATGCTGTCTGGATAAAAAGAGAAATTTTCTGCTATACATAGGACTGGTTGTGGGAATGGGGTGGTGCATGCCGGTGGCTGCGATTGTAAAATATCTGTTTATTCTTTTTGTACTGGGAATCGCAATCCGGTTTTATATATGGGCAAACA
>OHPJ01000688.1_pt1 | contig 13535 bp, 9 predicted proteins | sample 1577701 | NCBI WGS metagenome assembly OHPJ01 (sample SAMEA3879517, study PRJEB24766) | human gut metagenome | biome: human-associated habitat; feature: feces | place: USA | collected 1985/1987 | reverse complement strand
CCGCCGGCCTCCACGACGATGTCGTGAAGCTTCTGCCATTCGGCCTTCACTTCGGCGATCTTCGCCTCGCGCTGCTCTTCAGTAAGCGTCTCGTCGGCACGAATGGCGTCGACAGCCTTGTTGATGCCGCCGCCGAGCACGATGTCGGTGCCTCGGCCGGCCATGTTCGTGGCGATCGTCACGACGCCGGGACGGCCTGCTTCGAGAACGATCTGGGCTTCCCTGTCATGCTGCTTGGCATTGAGCACGTTGTGCGGAATGCCTTCCTTCGTGAGCATGGAGGAGAGAAGCTCGGAGTTTTCGATCGAGGTCGTGCCGAGAAGTACCGGCTGACGGCGTTCGTAGCAGGCCTTCACGTCGTCGATGATCGCGCGGTACTTTTCGTTGACCGTGCGGTAGACCTTGTCCTGCTCGTCGATGCGGACCATCTTGCGATGCGTCGGCACGACGACCGTTTCAAGGCCGTAGATGTCTTGGAATTCGTAGGCTTCGGTGTCGGCCGTGCCGGTCATGCCGGAGAGCTTCCCGTACATGCGGAAGAAGTTCTGGAACGTGATCGACGCCATCGTCTGGTTTTCCTGCTGGATCTTCACGCCTTCCTTGGCCTCGACGGCCTGGTGAAGACCTTCGCTCCAGCGGCGGCCTGGCATCAGGCGGCCCGTGAACTCGTCGACGATGACGATCTCGCCGTTCTGCACGACGTAGTGCTGGTCGCGGTGGAAGAGCGTGTGCGCACGCAGGGCGGCGTTGAGGTGGTGCATCAGGATGATGTTCTTCGGCGCATAGAGCGACTCGCCCTGCTGCACGAGACCGCGCTCGGAGAGAATCTGCTCGAGATGCTCGTGACCGGCCTCGGAGAGGTAGACCTGATGGGCCTTCTCATCGACCCAATAGTCGCCCTCGCCCTTTTCCTCAGCCTGGCGGGTAAGGAGCGGCGGAATGTCGTTGACGGCACGATAGAGTTCCGTGTTGTCGTCGGCGGGGCCGGAGATGATGAGCGGCGTGCGGGCCTCGTCAATGAGAATCGAGTCCACTTCGTCGACGATCGCATAGTAGAGCGGACGCTGGCGGCGAGCGGCGACGTCGTACTCCATGTTGTCACGCAGGTAGTCGAAGCCGAATTCGTTGTTCGTGCCGTACGTGATGTCGGAGGCATAGGCGGCGCGCTTTTCCTCGTTGTTCTGATTCGAGAGGATCTTGCCGACCGAAAGACCGAGCCAGTTGTAGAGGCGGCCCATCCAGTCCGCGTCGCGGGAGGCAAGGTAATCGTTGACGGTCACGACGTGGCAGCCCTTGCCGGGAAGGGCGTTGAGGTACACGGCGAGCGTGGCGGTGAGTGTCTTGCCTTCGCCCGTGCGCATTTCAGCGATCTTGCCGTCGTTGAGAACCATTGCGCCGATGAGCTGCACGTCGAAGTGGCGCATGCCGAGCACGCGCACGGAGGCTTCACGAACCACGGCAAAAGCTTCGGGGAGGAGCTCGTCGGTCGTCGCGCCCTTGGCGATGCGGTCGCGGAATTCCTGCGTCTTGGCCTTCAACTCTTCGTCCGAGAGCGCCTGCATGGCGGGCTCGAGCTTGTTGATGGCATCGCACTTGCGGCGATATTGCTTGATCAGGCGGTCGTTGCGACTACCGAAGATTTTTGTCAGAAGTTCGTCAAACATTGTGTGTAACCAGAATGGATCTGAGGGCACGGACGGAACCATATGCGGCATGGCCGCGCCGCTCACGCCGGCGCTGTTCCGTGCTACCCTGTTTTCGGTTGCGCCGGAGCCTCCTCCCTGTTGGAAAGGCGTGCGTAGCGCCCCTCCGCAGGCCCCGACCTGCATAGCTGTTGGATTATCGCACAGAATTCCGCCACCTGATTTGTACCTACGGGCTATTCTGTAGGCGTTTTCCTTCTCTTACAACAAGGTCGCAATGTGACACAAGACTTCATCCGCCGAAGAATCGGACGACAGACGATCGACAGCTGCCTCGCCCGCGACGAGCTGCAGCCGCTGATGGCCTCCTACGCGCTTTCAAAGCGCGCAGGCGCAGTCGCAGCCCACGTGCTTCGCCCCTTCAGGATGAGCATCGACTTCACAGATCCCGCCTACTGCCGCGTCGAGGGGCACACGCTCGTGCTTCTGGCTGAAAGCGCCGTCCAACAAAACAGAATCAGACAGCTCACCCCCAGACTGGCCGCCGCCGCAGCAGCGGCGGGTCTTCCCGTCACCGCCGTCGACGCCCGCATCATTCCGAAGCGCCCCGCACCCCAGGCGGGCGTTCCTATTCCGCGGATCGAGCGCGCGCCGTCCGCAGTGGGTGCCGCCGCCATCTCGGGCATTCTTGACGACATCGAGGATCCCGCCCTCAAGGCCACGATGGAAAGACTTCGCAACGTGATCAAGCCCGGCGAGGAAAACCGCCGGCGTCTTCTCGAGGAGCGTCTCGGCAGGGAATCGATCGACCTGAGCACCGAGCGCATGCGCCTCACGACGCTCGTAGCGGACCTGACGCACGGCATCAACGCCGCGATCATCCCCACCGAGGAGGAGGCCAGAGACTATCCGAGACTTGAGGCCGAGCGCGAGCGAAAGCTTGAGCTTCTGGCCGAACAGAAGGACCGCAGGCTTGTCGCCGTGCACAGGCTCGAGCGAATCGACGCCAGACTCGACGCCATCAACCGCGCGCTTGAGCTTCTGCCCTCGGACGCGCAGGCCGCCGAGGCCGCTCTCGTCGCACCCGAAGACGAGGAAGCCCCTCAGGCGCCGCCCGCCGCACCGCGCGTTTCCGCCGCTGCAGCGGCCGCCATCGCGTCGCTCGCGCGCGAAACGCCGTCCCCGCGCATGCGCAAGGCCCTGATGAGCCACATTCCAACCCTCGCTCCCGATGAGGCCCACTACCCCGAGGCCCTTCACGCCGACATCCGCAGAGAGGCCGAACGCCTTTCCATGCTGGAGAATCCGACGCCTGAAAACACGAAGCGCCTTGCGCAGCTTCTGGAAGCCGCCAAGGCGCTGTCGGAGCGTCCGCAGGACGCGCGTGCGATTGCAGAGGGACTTTACGGTCTGACCTGATCGGTCTTCTGCGTCCAGAAGTCGACGGGACAGTCCTCGGCCTTGTCGAACGTCGCCCACTCCCAGGCCGTCTCGTCTGCAAGAAGAGCGCGCAGGAGCTGGTTGTTGAGGCCGTGACCCGACTTGTGCGCAACGTAATGCGCCAGAAGCGGATGACCAAGCACGTAGAGGTCGCCCATTGCGTCCAGAATCTTGTGCTTGACGAACTCGTCGTTCTCGCGCAGGCCGCCCGGATTGAGAATGCGGAACTCGTCCATCACGATGGCGTTCTCGAGCGAACCGCCCTGAGCGAGCCCCATGCGGCGAAGCATCTCCACGTCCTGCACGAAACCGAACGTGCGGGCGCGAGAGACCGCCTGCTCGTACGTGACGCGCGAGAAGTCGACGTCCGCCTTCTGCTCCGTGCGGTCGATCGCAGGATGACCGAAGGCGATGGTGAACGTGAGACGAAAGCCCTCGTGCGGCTCAAGCCTTGCAAGCTTGTCGCCCTCGCGAACCTCGACGGGCTTGAGCACCCGCACGAAGCGCTTGGGCGCGTCCTGCTCGACGATGCCCGCCTGGTGAAGCAGGAAGACGAAGCTCGCCCCCGAGCCATCCATGATCGGAATCTCGGCGGAGTCAACCTCGATGATCACATTGTCGATGCCGAGACCGTTGAAGGCGCTCATCAGATGCTCTATGGTCGCCACGGCGGCCTTGCCGACGTTGACCGTCGTGGCCATGCGCGTGTCGTTCACGTTGAGGGGATGAGCGGGAATCTCGACGGCGGGACGAATGTCCACGCGCCTGTAGAGAATGCCCGTGTCGGGTTCCGCGGGGCGAAGCACGAGGTGCACCTTGCGGCCGCTGTGAAGCCCGATCCCGACGGTCTCGACGGACTGCCTGAGCGTGCGCTGCTTGAACATGAGTGATCTCCGTACGAAAACCGGCGCTTGACGCGCCGGCTTCCTTCTGGGTCCCCGAACGGGCCGTGCCCGACGGAGCGGCTTACTTCAGATAGGTCGGAATGACGAACTTGGACACGTCAACCGCGGCATCCCCCTGCTGAGCGGCGGGTTCGGGCGCAGGGGCCTCCAGCGTCTGGCCGAAGACCGGGGTCTGAAGGCCAGCGGGGGCTTCGGACGAGGCGTTGAAGACTGCGGGAGCCTGAACGCCCGAGCCGGGTTCGTTCGCATCGAGCGGACGGTCGAGGCCGGTCGCCACGAGGGTCACGCGGATCTCGTCGCCCATCTCCTCGGAGATGGCGGAGCCGAAGATCACGATGGCGCTCTTGTGGACGAAGGTGTTGAGCACCGCCATGGCCTCCTTGATTTCGGCAAGCGTGACCGACTCGTTGCCCGTGAAGTAGGCGAGCAGGCCGCGGGCGCCCTGGAGGTTCGCACCTTCGAGAAGCGGACAGGCGATGGCCTTTTCCGCAGCCACGCGGGCGCGGTCCGGACCGGAGGCGGACGCCAGACCGATGATGGCCGTGCCGCGTTCGCTCATGACCGTCTTCAGGTCCTCGAAGTCGACGTTGATGGTGCCAGGCGTGTGGATGATTTCCGCAATGCCCACGCATGCCTTGTAGAGCACTTCGTTGCTCATTTCAAAGCATTCCTTCATCGTGGCGTTCGGGGGGCATTCGCTCTCGAGCTTCTCGTTGAGAATCACGATCATCGAGTCGACCTTGTCCTTGAGGTTCTCGATGCCCTTTTCCGCGCAACGCATGCGACGGCCGCCTTCGAAGCTGAAGGGCTTCGTGACGACGGCAACCGTGAGGATGCCCATTTCCTTGGCGATCTCGGCGATGACGGGAGCAGCGCCCGTTCCCGTGCCGCCGCCCATGCCAGCGGTGATGAAGAGCAGATGCGCGCCGCGGATGGCCTCGGCCACCTGCTCGCGCTTTTCCTGAGCTGCGGCCGCGCCGACTTCAGGCCTGGCACCAGCGCCGAGGCCCGTGGAGCCGAGCTGGATGTTCACGTGCGCACGCGAACGAGACAGGGCCTGATGGTCCGTGTTCGCGGCGATAAATTCGATGCCCTTCGCACCATGCGTGATCATGTGCTCGACGGCATTGCCACCGCCGCCGCCCACGCCGATCACCTTGATGACGGTGTTCAGAGGATCAAGTTCCTGCAGGATCTCAAAAGGCATTTTCTACCCCAAAATGTCGAATTTTTTAATTATGGCGGACTTTTGGCTTTTCTGCTTGCCGGAGCCGCCTCGAACAGCTTCGGCAGGCGGGCTCAGTAGTCCCCGAAAAACACGGTTCTTATCCTTCCCGAAAGGTTCAGGAGAGACGGCGTTCTGTAGCTTCGGCTGTCGCCTGCGGCCCTCGTCTTGTCGGCCGCCATCAACAGGCCTGCGGCAACGCTGGCGTTCGGCCTCATGGAGAGAGCATTCTTCTCATCAAAGCAGAGCGGCGCACCAATGCGCACGGGAACTCCAAACACGTCTCGCGCAACTTCGTCGATGGCGCGAAGGTTCGCGCCTCCGCCCGTGATGATCACGGCATGGACCTTGTCGAGATGGCCCGCCTTCTCGATGACGTCGCGATAGATGCGGAAGAACTCCTTCGCGCGCTCGTACAGGGTCTGCACGATCAGGCTTCGCGAGCAGAGCGGCGTGCCGCGCACATCCTCCAGCGAGGGGCGGACGCTTTCGCCCGGCAGCACGCCGTCCATGCTGCAGCTTCCGAAGCGGATCTTGAGCTCTTCGGCTTGGTCGAGCGACACGCCGAAGATCGTGCTCAGGTCGCGCGTGAAGAATTCCGACCCGAAGGGACGGACGGCCGTCAGAAGCGTCCTGTGCTCGTACACCAGCGTCATCGACGTCGTCTCTGCCCCCATGTCGAGGACGAGCGTGCCGTTGTAGCGGTCGCTTTCCGTACTCACCGCAAGCGCGGCGGCGATCGGATGAGGCTCATATCCCGCAAGTTCGATGCCGGAACGCAGCAAGCTGCGCTTCATGTTCTCGGCGTTCTTCACGGAGCCGTAAACGGCATGATAGTAGGCCGTCACCTTGTCGCCCACCAGACCGACCGGCGTCTGCGAAAACGTATCGCCGCACGAATAGCCCTGCGGGATCATCTTGATGAGCTGCTTGCCCTGACGCAGGCTGTGCTCGCGCGCATTGTTTTCCGCCGCCTCGACGTCCGCGGGCTTCACCTCATTGCCTCGCACGACGGCCGTGCCCAGGCAGTTCTCGCTCGTGAGCGAGGAGCCGCCGATGGCGACCCAAGCATTCGAAAGCTCGGGAAGATTGCCTGCGGAGCGCGCCTCGCGCACCGCCGCCTTGATGTCGTCGACGGCGGCATTGAGATCCGTCACGATGCCGTTTCGAACGCCGTGCGAATCCCTGAAGCTGTAGCCGCAAATGCGGTAGAGCCCCTCGCCCTTGGGCGACGGGAGCGCAACGACGCACAGCACCTTGTGGGAGCCGATGTCGAGACCGACAAGATAATCATTCGGGTTGTTCATCGTGCTGTGCGCTCCCTGGCTCTTCGTCCGGGACATCCGTATCCGTTCTCTGTTCGGCTTCCCGCAGTTTTCGAATGGCTTCGCGGTCGGGAAGCGTGGCCGCAAACGCCCTGTCATAGCGCAGGTCGATGGAGGCGGGCGGTCCGTCCATCAGCTCGACGACCCTCGGGTAGGCCGCCGCCAGATCGGCAACCTTCGCCACGATGTTCGTGCCTGCGTCCTCCCTGCCGAGTTCCACGCGCGTTGCGGGAATGTCGCCCGAAGCCATCACGAGGCTCCAGCCGCCGCGATCGCTGCAGGCGACGTCCGTCACCGTCGCGCCGATGGAGCTCAACGCGCGGGAGAACTCCCTGTAGTATCGGGCGATCTGAGCGGTCTGTCCTGCAGGACCGTAGAAGTTGGGCAGCGGATCGGACGGGTTGTCGCGCTCGTCGGGATTGGCGGAAAAGAGCACGCCGTCTGGATCGACAAGACGACCGTCCTCATAGACCGCGAAGGCGCTGTAGGTTTCGACGGCAATGCGAAGGCCGTCGGGCCAGACTCTCCTCACCACGGCACGCTTCACCCAAGGCACCGTCTCGGCCGCCCTGCGGACCTCGTCGAGATCCTCGGTGAAGAAGTTGCCCCGAATGACGGGCTCCACCGCCTGCTTCACGCGCTCGACGGGCACGCGCGCAACATCCCCCTCGACCTCCAGAGTCGAGAAGTCGAAGACGGGCAGATGCATCACCGCATCGGCCGCACGACCTGCGCCAAGCACAACGACGGCCGCCGCAGCCAGACCGCAGACCGTCTTCGTCCAGAAGCGCAGGCTTGCGCGGCGGGCCTCGCGGGCCTCCTCCTGCGCACGCGCCAGAGCACGCCGCTCGATCGCCTCTTCAGGCGTGACGGCCTCCGCGGGGTTTTCGGGACTCTCAGCCTTCATCCTGCGAAACTCCGTCTGTCATCCGCTCCCGCGCTCAGTCGCAGCGGGCGAGCGACAGAACCTTGAGGCACAGGTCGGCATAATCCATGCCGACCGCACGGGCCGCCATCGGCACGAGCGAATGAGGCGTCATGCCGGGCGACGTATTGATCTCGAGCAGCGCGAAGGAGCCGTCGGCGCGCTGCAGCGCGTCGATGCGGGACCAGCCGCGTGCGCCTACGGCGGCAAACGCACGTTCGCAGAGCGAGCCGAGCGTCGCGGCCGCTTCGTCTTCGAGCTTCGCGGGGCAGTCGTAGTGCACTGCGTCGCCGAAGTACTTGTTGTTGAAGTCGTAGTCGCCTTCAGGAGCGCGGATCTCAATCACGGGAAGCGCACGACCGTCAAGCACGGCGACCGTGAACTCCCTGCCGTGGATGTACTCCTCGACAAGCACCTCGTCGCCGCGGACGCCCGCAGCGTCCTCAAGCGCCTTCCTGAGGGCGGCGACGGTCGGCTCGGCGAGCTTGGTGACGCCGATCGAGGAACCGTCGTGAGCGGGCTTGACCACGAGACCCGTCGCGCCGAGACACGCAATGGCCTCTTCAAGCACGGCGTCGTCCGCCTTCGGATCAATCATGACGCCCTCGGGCACGGGAATACCCGCACTGCGCCACACGCGCTTCGTCAGATCCTTGTCGATGGCCATGGCGCTCGCCGTAACGCCCGGCCCCGTATACGGGATGCCGAGATAGTTGAGCACGCCCTGAATGGTGCCGTCCTCGCCGAGACGGCCGTGCAGCGCGATGAACGCGCGGTCGAAGCCACCCTTTTCAAGCGTCTCAAGGCTGTCCGTCTTCGGGTCGAACTTGAGGACGTCAACGCCCTTCGACACGAGCGCCTTGTGGACGCCTTCGCCGGACATCAGAGAGACCTCGCGCTCGGAGGAAACGCCGCCCATCAGCAGCACGACACGACCTAAGTTTTCCATCTTCACTAATCCTTTCCGTTCAATTCATTCGATTCAATTCAAAGTTCCCGCGTCACTTCGCGCCGTCGGCGATCGCAGGCGCGACCGATGGAGCCTGCGCCCATGGTGATGACGACGTCGCCGTCGCGCACCATGCCCGCGATCGCATCGGCCACGCCCTCGACGGGCACGACGACGGGTCGGTGGAAGCCCTTGGCGGCAATGGCTGCGGCAAGATGCTCGCTGTCCGCACCTTCGATCAGAGCTTCGCCCGCAGGGTAGACCTCGGCGAGCACGAGCCCGTCGATGTCCTCGAGCACGTCGACGAACTGCTCGAAGCAGTCGCGGGTGCGCGTGTAGCGATGCGGCTGGAAAGCGACGATGACGCGCTTTTCGGGCCAGACGCCGCGCACGGCGGCAAGCGTCGCCGCCATTTCATGGGGATGATGACCGTAGTCGTCGATGAGCTTGTAGTGGCCCGTCACACTTCCGTCGGCGGCACGCACGGGAATGTCGCCGTATTGCGTGAAGCGGCGGCCCACGCCGCGGAATTCCGAGAGGCCACGAACAATGGCCTCGTCGGAGACGCCCACCACGGTGGCGATCGCCACGGCGGCCAGAGCATTCCTCACGTTGTGGATGCCTGGCAGGTTGAGTACGACGGGAAGCGGCGGATGATCGGGCCTCAGGATCGTGAAGGCCATCTGCGTGCCGACGGCGCGCACGTCGATCGCGCGCACCTGAGCGTCGGCCGACAGACCGTAGAGAATCACGGGCTTGGTCACGCGCGGACGAATCTCGAGCACATGCTCGTCATCGGCGCAGAGCACGGCCACGCCGTAAAACGGGAGCCTCTCGAGGAAGTCGACGAAGGCGGACTTCAGGTTCTCGAAGCTGTGGCCGTACGTGTCCATGTGATCTTCGTCGATGTTGGTGACGGCGGAAATCACGGGTCTGAGGTTGAGGAATGACGCGTCCGACTCATCCGCCTCGGCGACGAGGAATTCGCCCGTGCCGAGCCTGGCGTTCGCACCCGCGCTGTTGAGACGGCCGCCGATCACGAAGGTCGGATCAAGATCGCCTGCGGCGAGCAGCGACGCAGTGAGCGACGTGGTCGTAGTCTTTCCGTGGGCGCCCGCAATTGCGATTCCGCGGCGAAGACGCATCAGTTCGGCGAGCATCACGGCGCGCGGCACGACGGGAATGCCGAGCTCGCGGGCGGCGACGACCTCCGGGTTGTCCTCATGCACCGCCGACGAAATCACCACGGCGTCCGCGCCGCGGATGTGCTTTTTGTCGTGGCCACAGAAGACGCGCGCACCGAGCGACTGCAGGCGCTCGGTGACGGCGCTCTTCGAGAGGTCCGAGCCGCTCACGACGTAGCCGAGATTGAGCATCACCTCTGCGATGCCGCTCATGCCCGCACCGCCGATGCCGACGAAATGCAGATGGTTGACCAAAAACTTCACGCTTGAATCTCCTCAGAGGGCGGGAAAGGGATCCCGCCCGTCAATCCTTTACTTGGCGTCCTGCGCTCCCGTCCTGCGGGCGACGGTTTCGACGATGAGGTTCGCCACGGCCTCGGCGGCCTGCGGACGCGCCGTCGCACGGGCGTTCTTCGCAAGCTCAAGCAGATGGTCGCGGGTGAGCCCCGAGATGAGTTCGGCCATGCGCTCGACCGTAAACTCGGGCTGCGGCACCATGATCGCGGCATGACGCTCGACCATGTACTTCGCGTTGCCCGTCTGATGCGCCGTCGTCTTGGCGACGAACGGAACGAGAATGCTCGCCACGCCCGCCGCGCAAAGCTCGGAGACGCTCGTCGCGCCCGCGCGGCAGATCACCACGTCGCAGTCCTCGTATCGGGCCGCCATGTCGTTGATAAAGGGAACGACCTCGGCCTTGACGCCGAGCTTTTCATAGGCCTCGCGCACGGGCGCGTCGCGGTCCTTGCCCGTCTGATGAACGATGATCGGACGCTGCTCCTGCGGAATGGCCGCAAAGACGGCGGGCATGTTGTCGTTGAAGACCTGGGCGCCGAGGCTGCCGCCGAAGATGAAGACGCGCAGCGGCCCCGTGCGGTTCGCCATGCGGTCCTGCGGGGGTGAGACGGCGACGATCTCCTCACGAACGGGGTTGCCCGTCGTGCGGCCCTTTTCCTTCGCAAACGTCCTCGCGCCGCCGGCAAAGCCGCAGGCGAGCGCGTCGCAGAAGGGAAGCAGCGTATTGGTGGACATCAGCAGGTCCGCATCGCAGTTCATCATCACGAGCGGAAGCTTCCTGCGGTGAGCGGCAAAGCCGAACGGCACGGCGACGTAGCCGCCCGTCGAGAAGACGGCGTCGGGCTTTAGCTCATTGAGAAGCTTCATCGACGCGAAGAATGCGCCGATCAGCTTGAAGCCGCCCTTGATCGCGCCGAGCGGACCGCGGCCGCGCACGCCCTGAAAGTCGAGTGCGTGGAACGGAATGCCGTGGCGCTCCACGAGCCCGCGCTCCATGCCTGCGACCGTGCCGACCCAGGAGATCTTCCATCCCCTGCTGGCCATGACCTTCGCCACGGCAAGGCCGGGCATCACGTGACCGCCCGTACCGGCCGCAAGAATCACCAAATGTTTCGAATCCGTGCTCACACCTGACCTCCGCGCATCAGCATTCTGTTTTCCTTGTCAACGCGCAGCAGCAGGCCGATGGCGATGAGGCCCGAGAGCAAGGCGCTGCCCCCGAAGCTCACGAAGGGAAGCGTCAGACCCTTGGTCGGCAGTAGCCCCGAGGCCACGCCCACGTTAATGAAGACCTGCACGCCGAACCATACGCCGATGCCCTGCGCAAGAAGACCCTGAAAGAATCTTTCCAATTTGATCGACACGCGTCCGATCTCGAACGCATGCCTAATAAGCCAATAGTAAATGAAGAGAACGAGGCAGACGCCCACGAAGCCCGTCTCCTCGGCGATCACCGCCATGATGAAGTCGGTGTGCGCCTCGGGAAGGTAGTAGAGCTTCTCGACCGAGCCGCCGAGGCCCACGCCGAAGAGTTCTCCGCGTCCGAATGCGATCAGGGAGTGCGACAGCTGGTAAGCCTTGTCGAGCACGTGCTCGGGAGCCCAAGGATCCCAGTATGCAAAGATTCTGCCCAAGCGCCACGGCGTGTCGATGATCATCCAGAAGACGAAGCCCACGACGACCGAGATCACAAAAGTGAAGATTTTAAAGGAGAGGCCGCCTAAAAACAGCACGCCCATGATTTCGGCGACGATGACCACCATGGCCCCGAGGTCGGGCTGCTGAATGATGAGGGCCGCAATGGCCACCATGGCGAACGCCATCGGGATGAAGCCCTTCTGGAAGGAATGCATGTATTCCTGCCTCATCACGGCGAACCATGCAGCCATGATCAGAGCCGCGACCTTCATGATTTCCGAGACCTGTAGGTTCATCACGCCCAGACTGATCCAGCGCTTCGCGCCGTTGACGGTTTTGCCGACGCCCGGCAGCAGCACGCACACCAGCAGGATGAGCGCCCCGAAGAACACCCAGAGCGCGTAGCGCTGCCAGAAGCTCATCGGAATCTTCGTGACGATCCAGCCCGCGCAGACACCGACGACGATGCTCTGCAGATGCTTCATGACGAAGTAGAGCGCGTCGACGCCGTAACGGGAGTTGTCGGCAAAGACGGACGTGGCGGAGTACACCATGACGGTGCCGATGCCGAGCAGTGCGGCCACGCAGATGATCACCTCAAGGCTCGCGTTCGCACGCTCCTTGAGCGTCGCGACGGCGCGCCCCTGCGTCTGCCAGTCCTCCTTCTTCTTTTTCCGTCCGAAGCTCAGCACGCCTGCTCCTCGGCCGCAATCGCGCGGGCACAGGCAATGAATCGGGCGCTTCGCTCGGCATAGTCCCTGAACATGTCCCAGGAGGCGCAGGCGGGCGAGAGAAGAAGCACGTCTCCCTGCGCATGCCTTGCCCAGAGCCAGTACACGGCTTCCTCAAGCGTCGTCTGACGCGCCATGGGAATGCCCGTAGCGGAAAGCGCCTCCTCGATCAGGGGCGCGTCGCGCCCGATGAGGGCGACGGCGCCAGCCGTGCCTTTCAGGGCTTCGACCAGAGGCGAGAAATCCTGCCCCTTGCCGTCTCCGCCGAGAATGATGAGGATGCGGCGGCCCTGAGCTGCGAAGCCCTTAACGGCAGCGGCCACAGCGCCCACGTTGGTGCCCTTCGAGTCGTCGATGAAGGTAACGCCGTCACAGTCGAGCACGCGCTCGACTCGATGCGGCTCGCCCCCGTACGCGGCAAGCGCGGCGAGCGCAGGTCCGACGGGCAGGCCTGCAGCCTCGATGAGGGCGAGCGCGGCAAGTGCGTTCATCGCGTTGTGGCGGCCGGCAATGAGAAGCGACTTTTCAGGGCAGAAGAGCGTGGGCTCAGACGCGCCCTCATCAAGCCTGGAAAGCCACAGCAGGCCGTCAGCCCCTCTGGCGAGGCCGTATTCGCCCGCCTTGACGGGCTCACCGCCGCCGAACGTGCGCACGGGACCTCCCTGTGCAAGACGGAGCGTCTCGGCGTCCTCGCGATTGACGACGCGAACGGTGTCCTGCTTGAAGATGCGCCCCTTCGCCTCGGCGTAGGCCTTCATGTCGCCGTGCCAATCAAGGTGGTCCTCGGTGACGTTCAGAACAGCTGCGGATGCGCACTTGAGGCTCGACGTCGTGTCGAGCTGAAAGCTCGAGAGCTCAAGCACCCAGACCTCGGGCAGAACGCCTGCATCGAGCGCCTTGTCGAGCTCGGTCACGGCGTTGGGGCCGATGTTGCCCGCAGCCGTCGCACGACGGCCGCCCTCGGCGGCCATCTTCGTGACCAGCGTCGTCGTGGTCGTCTTGCCGTTCGTGCCGGTCACGCCGATTACGACGGGGCGGTAACCCGTGCGGGCCTCAAGGTCTGCGAGCGCTCTGGCGAAGAGTTCGATCTCGCCCACGACCTCAATGTCGCGGGCCCTGGCGCTCGCGACAAGCGGTGCAGCCGCACCGAAGCGGGTGGAAAGCCCGGGGGACATCACGACGAGCGAAACGCCGTCGAGGAGCGATTCGGGCAGGCCGCCCGTGCGGATTTCCGCATCGGGCATCTCGGCCCCGAGCCTTTGCGCACCGGCGG
>OHPJ01000682.1_pt1 | contig 13637 bp, 9 predicted proteins | sample 1577701 | NCBI WGS metagenome assembly OHPJ01 (sample SAMEA3879517, study PRJEB24766) | human gut metagenome | biome: human-associated habitat; feature: feces | place: USA | collected 1985/1987 | reverse complement strand
GAACAGCATGACCATCAGGGGATTGGGGTCGATCTTCTTTTCCAGCCCGCCGGGCGCGGTGTCCTTCCAGACATCCATCGGCCGCAGGCGTTCCCCATACGCAGCCTCCAGCTGGTCACGGCAGCCGTAGTCCACCCCATCGTTCAGGATGAGGGCAGGCTCTGCCAGCTCCAGCTCCCAGCTCAGTTCGTCCCAGGTCTTTTTCTGGTTCATCGTTACCAGAACAGCCCCGGCCAGCACAGCGCCAAAGGTATTCACGCCGTATTCATAGCAGTTCCGGCTCAGCAGGACCACCCGCTTACCCTCCACCTCCGGGATGTTCCGGGCAAACCAGGCAGCGGCGCGGCGGATATCCTGTGCATACTCGGCATAGGTCTTTTCCTTCACGGTGCCGGTGGCATCCTCTACCCAGCGGAAGGCCACCTGCCCGGGGAATTCCTGCTCCATTGTCCGGGTGACAAGATCATAGACATTGTTTACCATGGTCTGCTCCTTTTTCTCCCGTTTGATTTTACCTGCGCAGCAGCTTGCCCAGCGCGTTGCGGGGCAGGGGCTCGGCGCTGCATTCCACCACGGAGATGCGCTTGTACATGGGCAGGGTGCGGTTCAGCTCGGTGACAAAAGCCTTCACCTGCTGCTGCTTGTCATCCTCACAGCAGATCACGGTGCCGATCTTCTTGCCCATCTCCTTGACGATGCACTCCTTGATGGCATCGCACTTGCCCAGCAGCTTTTCCAGCTCCTCGGGGCTGACGTTCTCGCCGCTGTCCAGAATGATGAGGTTCTTCTTGCGGCCGGTCATATAGTAGTAACCTTCCTCGTCCACGCGGGCCAGGTCGCCGGTGTGGAGCCAGCCGTCCTTGTCGATGGTCTCGGCAGTGGCCTCGGGGTCCTTATAGTAGCCCAGCATCACGCAGCCGCCGCGGACGCAGATCTCGCCGGTCTCGTCCACCTTGACCTCACAGAAGCCGTCCGGCTTGCCCAGGGCACGCAGGTGGTCGCCCTCCTGGGTCACGTTCAGCAGGCCATAGCCGGCCAGCTCGGTCATGGAGTAGCACTGATTGATGTAGAAGCCATTCTTCACCAGATCGCTCAGGATGGCGGGATCAAGGATGGCAGAGCTGCAGCTCAGGTTCCACAGCCCGTTCAGGCGGTCGGCATGGCCGCGCTTGACCTCGTTGCAGATCATCTCCACCAGCACCGGAGGGGTAGACATGGCATCACTGTGCATCAGGCTCATATCCCGGCGCAGGTCGCGGGCATCACAGCAGAGATTCAGGGTCCAGCCCTGCACGCCATAGACAAAGTAGCAGATGAAACCGGCCAGATGGAACATAGGCACCAGCGTAAAGTGGCTGAAGGTCTGGTCGAGGTACTGGGGTACCAGCCGCTCCTCATAGTCAAGGACGGACTTCAGGCCATCGATGTACATCTGGCAGGCGGTGAAGTAGTTCTTCTCGCTCAGCATCACGCCCTTGCTGCGGCCGGTGGTGCCGGAAGTGAACATCAGCATCAGCAGAGCCTCGTGGTCGATGCGGTTGACCATCTCAGCCTCAGGGGCAGCGGTCCAGGCATCCATGGGGCGGAGCTGAGCGCCATAGAGCGCTTCCAGCTGGGCGCGGTAGCCGTAATCGATGCCGTCATTGAAGATGAGATCCGGCTCCACCATGCCCAGCTCATGCTCCAGCTCGGCCCAGGTCTTGCCCTGGTTCAGGGTCACGATGACAGCGCCTGCCATCATAGTGCCGAAAACGACCGCGCCATACTCATAGTTGGTGCGGCTCAGGATGACGATCTTCTTGCCCTTGGGCTCGCCCAGCTCCTGCTGCAGGTAGCCGGTCGCTTTGCGGATATCCTGCACATACTGAGCGTAGGTCTTTTCCACCACCGTGTCCTTGCCCTCCACATAGCGGAACGCCACACGGTCAGCATACTTATTCTGCATCGCAGAGATCATATCAAAAACGGTCATCGGCATATTTGCCACGGTCACAACTTCGTTACAAGCCTTGTTTGCCATTATTTTACACTCCCTGTTTATTTTTGTTAAATTATTCCCTTTTGTTTCCGCCAAATGGAATCTTCTGGGCACTCTAGCCTAGAGTATACCGCATAGAGGGCTTAAATGCAAGATTTAATTGCACAAATATGCAACTTAAACTTGCAGTCAATCTGTGCACCCGGATGTAAATCCTGCCTTTTGTTGCGGGCAGGCCGTGAGTGTGGTACACTTTCCCCGGTATCTGCCCACCGTGCTTTCTCCCTGCGTTTGATTGACAGCAAGGGCAAAAAGCATTATACTTATTATAAATATCTCTAATTTTTAACATGATGCGCCAAAAATCCGGCAATTCTGCCATCCCGGGGCGGGGTGCGGCGCAGAGGAGGACCTTTTTATGGAGGGAACCAAACGCCGTGCCGCAAATTCGCTGGGCATGTTCGATCTGCTCAAGGGTGTCGGCATGCTGACCATCGTCTTTGCCCACACCGGTGAGCTTTACCCCATGGGCGATGCCAGCCACATCAACCCGCTGACCTTTTGCATGTTCGCCTACCGCGAATCCCTGATGGCGGCCTTTTACATTGCCAGCGGCTACGGCTTCCGCAAGCGCTCCATCGGCAAGTGCATCGACCAGCAGTTCAAAACGCTGCTCAAGCCTTACATCTATACAGGCATTGCCACCACCGTGTTCCATTTTATCATCCATTACAGCCTGTTCGGCAGCCTGCACAACGCCACCTACGAGACCTACAAGGTGCTGGGCGGCTTTGCACTGGGCCTGCCCCACACGGCCACCTATTTCGGCCAGCTGTTCTTCTCCTGCGGCCCCATGTGGTATCTGCTCTCGCTGATGATCGCATGGATCCTGCTGGATCTCATCCTGAATATCTTCCCGGAGCAGTACATAAACTGGGCGGTGCTGGGTACCATGCTGTTAGGCTGGGGCATCTGCATCACCTGGGAGGCTCCTTTTTGCATCGGCCAGGGCATGGTCACCGTTCCGGCTCTGTATGTGGGCTACCTTGCCAAGAAGCATAAGATCTTTGAACAGCCTCTCCCGCCCCGTCTGCGCGGCGGGATGATCGCGGCGGCGCTGGCTGTGGCCGCACTGGTGCTTTTTACCAAGAGCACCGACTGCGTCTCGATGGCCGAGTGGACCTTCGGCCCCGTGAGCATCCTGCTGGATGCCGTAACGGGCCTGGGTATCCTTTCCATCGTCATCTGGTTCCAGCGCAGGGTGGAGAACGTTGTCACCCACGCCATTCAGGCCATTGGCCGCCGTTCGCTGTTCATCTTCTGCGTCCACACTGTGGAGCTCACGGCCATTCCCTGGTATCTGATGCCCCAGAAGTTTGCGGCTCACCCGGTGCTGGGCATGGTGCTGCAGTTCACCCTTTCGCTGGGCTCCACCCTGCTCATCTGCGAACTGCTGGTGCGCCGCCGGGACCTGAAGTTCTGGCTCACCTCCCGCCGGGAGCAGAAGGCGGCGGAAGCGCCCCGCCGGCGCAGCGCCCGCACCGAAGCGCCTGAGCGTCATTTTGCGGCAAAACACTGATTTTTTGCAGAGGGTGCACCCTCTGCTGAAGTGAAATAATATTATGAGGAGAATCCGGTTATGAACAACGCAGCTCCTGAGAACACTGCGGCTCTGCAGGAAAAGATCGCCGAGCTGGAACAGCAGCTCAAGCTTTCGGACGAAGGTGCTTCCCATCTGGCAGAGCGCTGCCTTTCCCTGGAACAGAAGGTGCAATCCTACCTTGCGGCACACCCCCAGCGCGAGATGCATACTGACTCGCCCACTCTGCTGCAGCCGCTGCTCTATTATGATGCAGGCTTCGGCTTTTCGGAAAAGGACACCCTGACCGCGCCCGACTGCACCACTGACGAGCTGACCGGTGCTGTGACCGCGACCTTTGAGCTGCCGGTGGCCGTGCAGGCCCTGCGGTTCGACCCGGGTGAGCTGCCCTGCTGCATCACCAACCTGATCTTTTCAGACGACCGCATCATCTGCGTGCCCACCAACGGCCTGAACCTTTCCGGTGGAAGCACCCTGTTCCTGGGCGACGACCCCAATTACCGGTTGGAGGGCACCACCCACTACCCCGCCGGGATGAAGCTGGTGGTGAGCTACGGCTACTTCCCGCTGGAGACCCTGACGGACGAGCCTTTGTTCTGCGCCGTGCTGCAGGGCGTGCAGCAGCTCCAGCTGCGCAAGGACAGCGAAAAGCAGCATATCCAGCAGCTGGAGCAGAATGCCGCGGCCCAGCAGCAGATGGTGGCCGCCCTGCAGCAGGAGATCGCACAGCTGCACCAGAAAAACGCCGATCTGCAGGCCCGGAGCACTGCCTACGAGACCTCGCTGGAAAGCGTGTTTTCCAGTAAAAGCTGGAAGCTCACTGCTCCCATCCGCAGCCTGATGCGCCTGTTCCACCGTGGAAACTGAGAAGCGGAACGGAGGAACAGCCATGTATAACAATTACACCCCCCTGCAGCAGCGTCAGCTGGCCTTGCAGGAGTACAGCAACACCCAGAGCACCTATCTGCTGGTCTGCGCATCGGCCCGCAGCACGGCCCTGAAAGCCACTCTGACTGACCAGCTCCACCGCAAGTTCCGGCTGGTGGACCGGCTGGGCGGGGAGCTGACCGCAAGCGTGGACGGCGTGCTTCTGGCCGCCGAGGACGTGGAGCTGATGTCCACCGCCCTGATGTATTTTGCCAAAGCCCTGCAGAATGGGGCGGATTACGCCGTATGCAATGCTGTGTTCGGCTTTGGGGGGGCGACTGCCCTCTATCAGAGCCAGCCGCTGCAGGCGCAGAACCGCTGCGCCGTGGTCAGCCGCACCCTGCTGGAGCGCTGCCGCGCCGCCGCCCATGACCCCGAAAATGTGCCCGAGCTGCTGGCGCTGGCCGCGCAGCTCTGCACTAAGCCCACTCTCATCCCGCAGGCCCTGCTCCACTACGAGCGCGGCATCTGCGCCGAGGATGCGTTTTCGGCCCACGGCAAACGTGCCTTTATTATGAGCCATGTGCTGGATATGACCGGTGCGCCCATCGTGCTGGTGAGTGCCGTGCCGGTGCTGCGCAGCATGGGGTATGAGGTGCTCGTGCTGGGCCCCAGTGACGGCGGCTCCCTGCATCTCTTCCTGGATGCCGGGGCCTCGGTCATCACCCGGTCGTCCTGCCGCAATGTCTCCGATGCCTGGGGCATGGCTCTCTGTGCCGACTTCGTCATCGCCAACACGGTGGTCATGGCCCGGGCTGTCCGTGCTCTGAGCGGCACCGCCGTGCCGGTGCTGTGGTGGCTCCACGATGCCTTTGCAGGCTACCCCCACATTGCCCACCAGATCCCCACCCAGCTGGGAGAGAATGTCCGGGTCTACTCGGTGGGCAGCCACGCCGCCAACGCCATGCACGCCGTGCGGCCCGAGTTCGAGATCCGGCCGCTCATCTACGGCCTGCCTGATTACGCGGCAGAGAACTTTGTCCGCACCGATCTGGGCTACAACCACGGCCGCCCGCTGTTTGCCACGGTGGGCTCCTTTGAGCGCCGTAAGGGCCACGATATCTTCTGCAAGGCCATCCGCCTGCTGCCGCCCGAGGTACGGGAGAAGGCCTCCTTCCTCTTTGTGGGCCAGGCCGCTGACAAGGAGATGATGGACTCCGTCCGCACCCTGACCGCAGACTACCCGGAAAACGTGTACTACTGCAAGCGGCTCACCCGTGACGAGATCAAGAGCCTGATGGAGCAATGCACCGGTTTGGTCTGTGCTTCCCGCGATGACCCCATGCCCACCTTTGTCACCGAGGGTCTGATCTTTGGCAAGCCGTCCATCGTGTCGGAGCACACCGGCACCGCCGGGCTCATCTCCGAGGGGCGGAACGGCTTCGTTTACCACAACGACGACCCGCAGCAGCTGGCTGTCCTGCTGGAGCACGCCATTGAACACCCGGAAGAGCTGGCCTCCATGCGGACAGAATGCCGTAAAATGTACGAGCAGTATTATTCCAAGGAGGCTTTTGAGCAGACGCTCCGGGCTGCTGTGGAAGATCTGACAGCGAAAAAGTAACACAAAACCTCTCCGTCATTGCTTCGCAATGCCACTTCTCCTCATAGGGGCAACAGCAACAACCGCCGCCAGCAAGACACAAGTGTTGTTTCCAACACGAAGTGGATGCTGGGAGCCGCAACCCGAACCTGGCGAACGAAGTAAGTCTGAGAGGTTCTTTTTTATCATATCACACAAAGTGACGAGAAAAATTTTGTTTCAGTTCACAAAAACAAGGTTCCGCTGTGTTATACTGCAAGCAGTATCGTGAAAGGAGCCTTGTCCCATGGAACAGACCAACACCCCCCAGCAGCCCTCCCGCAAAAAGGCAATCCTTTCGCTGCTGGTGCTGCTGGCTCTGACCTGTGTAGTGGTTTTCATCTTCAGCAGCCACTGGGCCGAGATCTCGACCGCGCTGGCCCAGCTCTCCCTCTGGCAGGTGCTGCTGGTGCTGGCCATCGGCCTGACATACCCACTGCTTGAGGGAATCGTCTGCTGGCTCATCATCCGCTGCCGCCTGCCGGGGTTCACCCTGCGGCGCGGCATGGATGCCGCCTTTGTGGGCATCTTTGGCAACGTGGTCGGCCTGGGTGCCGGGGCTGTGCCCATGGAGTCCTACTATCTCTACCACTGCGGCCTGCCGCTGGGCCCCGGTGTGGGCCTGATGACCCTGCAATATGTATTCCACAAGACCACCGTTCTGCTCTATGCCACTGTGATGCTCCTGCTGCAGCACCGTTGGCTCGCCGCCAACACCTCCGGCGTGATGCATTATCTGCCCGCCGCCTACTGCGTGGTGGCGCTGGTCATCGTGACGCTGGTGCTGCTCTGTGTCTCGCCGCTGGTGCAGCGGCTGGCCCGCTGGGCCATGGGCTTTCTGCCCAAAACAGAACCGTGGCAGACTCGCCGGGAAAAGTGGCTGGAGCAGCTGGACACCCTGGCCACCGAGAGCCGCCTCCTACTGGCCGACAAGGGCCGCTGTGCCCGTATCCTTGCCGTGCAGGCCCTCAAGCTGTTTCTGATGTTCACCCTGCCGTGGTTCTGCATCCGCTTCATGGGGCTTTCCTGCGGGCTGAGCTTCTGGCAGGTACAGTTGCTCACCAGCCTGATGCTCTTCCTTTCCAATGCCCTGCCCAATGTGGCAGGCATGGGCTCCATTGAAACAGCCTTTCTGCTGGTGTTCAGCAGCTTTATGACCAGCGGCGAAGCCATGAGCACCCTGATGCTCTTCCGCATCGCAAGCTACTATTTTGTGTTTGCTGCCAGCGCCGCAGGCACCTTTGCGGCGCAGAAGCATCTGGAGAACAGTTGACATCCTGCGCGTTCCGGCACTATAATGAAAGCGTACTCTTTGAAGATCTCTGGCCGCCCTGCTGGGCGGCCCGCCAAAGGAGAACGCCTTATGGAAAACAAAAGTCTCCGTTTTTATGCCATCATGGCCCTCTGGGTCGTGTTGTTCGTGCTGTTGTTCGTTTCCAACCGCCGCGTTGACCTGAAAACCGATATCAATAAAAGCACTTCTGTCTCCGTCAGCGTGGAGGATACCGTCAGCCTGAGCCCCTCTGTGGTCACCACCCGCGCTTATTCTGCGGGCGATGATACTTATCAGGCATTTTTCGAGATCCTGCAGAACGCGAGCTGCTACCAAAAGTTCAACCAGAATGTCCGCTCCTACTCCCACGACTACGAAGCGCATTCCATCACCCTGCGCTTTGCAGACGATGCCAGCCAGAACCTGCTTTTCACCGTCTATTCGGACGGAGTCTGCCAGGTAAACGGAAAATTCGTCTTTCTCCGCTCCCCCGATGGAAACGCGGAGGCGATCTACCAGCTGCTGCGGGATGCGGTGGTGTAAAGAATGTTGTCCGCTCCCCGGGATGCGGCTGATCAACGGCCGGGACAAAACAAAAATCGGGGCACTCAGGTGGTCAAGCTGAGTGTCCCGTTTTTGTTTTCATCTGCGCACAGTGCCGTACCAGAGCCCTGTGTGCCGCGCAGCGGATGCAGAGCAAACCAGAATGCTGCATCCTGCCAAGAAAAAGAGAGTATGGAATGGAGGAATGGAACGGAGCGCTTGCAGACGCTCCGTTTTTTGGTGCATCGTGGTTAGAATTAGCTAACCGCCGCTGCGAGAACAGAATACCATAGATGGTTAGTCTTGTCAACCCTCAATTTGCAATTTTTCCCGAAAAAGGTGTGTGTCGCCGGGGTTTTAGCTTTTTTTCTACATTCTGCCCAAAGAATTCCCCTTGCTTTGGAAGAAAACCCACTTGTTTTCTATTGCTTTTTAAAGTGGTTCTTGTTATTATAGTAACGCAAGATTTTGTGGGCAGGTTTTCATTTTTGTCTACACCTTGTAGTTGGAACTGCCGCAGACGGCAGTTCAAGACCGTTTCGCCCCCAGAAAGCCGCCGATACAGTGCGGTTTTTCAAAGGCTCAATAGTTAGAATGCGCTAACCCGCGCATGGAATGGAGCAAGGAGGTTCCAATGATCAATTTTGAACAGTGGGAAGGCTTTGAGGGCCGCATCTGGAAAGAGGAAGTCAATGTCCGCGACTTCATCCAGAAGAACTACACCCCGTACGACGGAGACGAAAGCTTTCTGGCTGGCCCCACCGAGGCGACCGATAAGCTGTGGGGTGCCCTGCAGAAGCTGCAGAAGGAAGAGCGCGCCAAGGGCGGCGTGCTGGACATGGAGACCGAAGTCGTCAGCAGCCTGACCGCTTACGGCCCCGGCTATATCGACGAGACCCTGAAGGATCTGGAGCAGATCGTCGGCCTGCAGACCGACAAGCCCCTGAAGCGTGCATTCATGCCCTACGGCGGCATCAAGATGGCAGAGCAGGCATGCACCACCTACGGCTATCAGCCCAGCGAGGAGCTGCACAAGATCTTTACCGACTACACCCGCACCCACAACCAGGCTGTGTTCGATGCCTACACCCCTGAGATGAAGGCTGCCCGCCACACCCACATCATCACCGGTCTGCCCGACACCTACGGCCGCGGCCGCATCGTGGGCGACTACCGCCGCGTGGCCCTGTACGGCATCGATGCCCTGATCCAGTTCAAGCAGGAGGACTTCGCCAACTGCGGCGACGGCACCATGACCGATGACGTCATCCGCCTGCGCGAAGAGATCGCACGCCAGATCAACGCCCTGAAGGGCATGAAGAAGATGGCCGAGGCTTACGGCTACGACATCTCTCAGCCCGCTAAGACCGCCAAGGAAGCCTGCCAGTGGCTGTACTTCGGCTATCTGGCCGCCATCAAGACCCAGAACGGCGCCGCCATGAGCGTGGGCCGCATCTCCACCTTCCTTGACATTTATATCCAGCGCGATCTGGACAAGGGCATCCTGACCGAAAGTCAGGCACAGGAGCTCATCGACCACATGGTCATGAAGTTCCGCATGGTCAAGTTCGCCCGCATCCCCAGCTACAACCAGCTGTTCTCCGGCGACCCCGTCTGGGCAACGCTGGAAGTGGGCGGCATCGGCATGGACGGCCGCAGCATGGTCACCAAGAACTGCTACCGCTTCCTGCACACTCTGGAGAACATGGGCCCCGCACCGGAGCCGAACCTGACCGTTCTGTACTCCTCTGCCCTGCCCGAAGCCTTCAAGAAGTACGCCGCCAAGGTCTCCATCCTCACCAGCTCCGTCCAGTACGAGAACGACGATGTGATGAAGCCCGTCTGGGGCGACGATTACTCCATCTGCTGCTGCGTGTCTGCCACCCAGACCGGCAAGGAGATGCAGTTCTTTGGTGCCCGCGCCAACCTGGCAAAGTGCCTGCTGTACGCCATCAACGGCGGCGTGGACGAGAAGAGCCACGAGCAGTGCGGCCCCAACTATGCTCCCATCACCAGCGAGTACCTGAACTATGACGAAGTCCTGCCCAAGTATGTCCAGATGCTGGACTGGCTGGCCGGCCTGTACGTCAACGTGCTGAACCTGATCCAGTATATGCACGACAAGTACTACTACGAGGAAGCCGAGATGGCCCTGATCGACACCGATGTGCGCCGCACCTTTGCCACCGGCATTGCAGGCTTCTCCCACGTCATCGACTCCCTGAGCGCCATCAAGTACGCCAAGGTCAAGGTCGTGCGCGACGAGACCGGCCTGGCCACCGACTATGAGGTGGAGGGCGACTTCCCCAAGTACGGCAACGATGACGACCGCGCCGACGAGATCGGCGTCTGGCTGCTGCGCACCTTCCTTGAGATGATCAAGAAGCGCCACACCTACCGCAACTCCGAGGCTACCACCTCCATCCTGACCATCACCTCCAACGTGGTCTACGGCAAGTACACCGGCGCTCTGCCCGATGGCCGTGCCGCATTCACCCCGTTCGCACCCGGTGCCAACCCCAGCTACGGCGCAGAGCAGAACGGCCTGCTGGCCTCTCTGAACTCCGTGGCCAAGCTGCCCTACCACTGGGCTCTGGACGGCATCTCCAACACCCAGACCATCAACCCCGAGGCTCTGGGCCACAGCGAGGAGGAACGCAAGGAGAACCTGGTGCAGGTGATGGACGGCTACTTCGATCAGGGTGCACACCACCTGAACGTGAACGTCTTTGGCAAGGAGAAGCTGCTGGACGCCATGGAGCACCCCGAAAAGGAAGAGTACGCCAACTTCACCATCCGCGTCTCCGGCTACGCGGTCAAGTTCATCGACCTGACCCGCGAGCAGCAGATGGACGTCATCTCCCGCACCTGCCATGCAGCCCTGTGACCCCATCGGCCGCATTCACTCGCTGGAGAGCTTCGGCTCGGTGGACGGCCCCGGCGTGCGCTTTGTGGTGTTTTTGCAGGGGTGTGCCCTGCGGTGCAAATACTGCCACAACCCGGAGACATGGGCCGACGGCGGCGAGGAGTGGACGCCGGAACCGTTGTTCCAGCGGGTCTACCGCTACCGCAACTACTGGGGCAAAAAGGGCGGCATCACGGTCAGCGGCGGCGAGCCGCTGCGGCAGATGGACTTTTTGACAAAATTCTTCCAGCTGGCGCGCGCCAAGGGGGTACACACCGCGCTGGACACGGCCGGTCAGCCGTTCCAGCCCGATGACCCCGCCTACCTGGCCGCCTTTGATACCCTGATGGCTTCCACCAGTCTGGTCATCCTGGATCTCAAGGAGATCGACCCGGAGAAGCACCGTCAGCTTACCGGCAGGGACAATGCCAACATCTTAGCCATGGCACGGCACATCTCTGATCTGGGCGTTCCGCTCTGGATCCGGCATGTGCTGGTGCCCGGCCTCACCGATGACGAGGAGGGCCTGCGCAGGACCGCAGACTTCATCCGTAGCCTGAAAACGGTGCAGCGGGTGGAGGTTCTCCCCTACCACACGCTGGGGCTGTTCAAGTGGCAGAAGCTGGGCATCTCCTATCCCCTGCCGGACGCTGTTCCCCCCACGGCGGAACAGGTCCGCCGGGCAGAGGAACTGCTGGAAGTGGCTAAGTACCCCGGCTGAAGCGATGCAGCCGCCGGTGCTTGACAAAGCTTTTTGCATCTAATATCATAAGAGCAAAAGAAAAGGAGCCTTTTGGCACTCACACCTATTTCCCTGTAGAGACAGGGGATGTGAGCCCAAGAGGCTCCTTTTGCTTATGATATTTATTTTTCTTCACTTCCGGCGTGATACACCTGCAGATACACCCTTTTGCGCTCGGCATCCGTGTTCTCTGCCAGCTGCTGGCAGAAACGCTCATCCTCGAACAGGGCGACCACATTGGGCGCATAGCGGGTGCCGCTCTGGGCCCGCAGCTCTTCCAGCAGCGTGCGGAAGGGCTTGGCAAGGTTGTAGCACCGACCGATATTATCGGTGGCGGCATCCAGCGAGTCTGCCACGCTGAGCGCATCCACGATTCCCTTGATCTCCGGCGGGCAGGAGGGTACATCATTGGGATAGCCGCCCTTGCCATTGTAATAGCAGTGGTGATAGAGTGCCGCCAGGGCCAGCGTTCTTCCGCAGCCCATTCTATTCAGAATGTCAGCGCCGGTCCTTGGGTGGCTCTGGATGCAGAAAAACTCCTCATCCAGCAGGCGGCGGGCGTTATTGTCGATGTACATCAGAACGGCACACTTGCCAAGGTCGTGGTACAGGCCGCACTCATAGGCCGTCTGGCAGAGCTCTTCCCGCCGGGCCTGCACCTCGGCCGCGCTCCTGCAGCCCAGCAGGCCCACCAGTGTTTCGGGCCTTGTCTCGATCTGCCGATGCAGCAGGGCACGGGTCAGCTCTGCCACCATCAGCGAGTGGACATAGGTCGGCTTGTGCCCGGCCAGGATACTGCCCAGCATCCGGCGGTTCGCCGTTTCATCTGAGCTGGTGTTGATCTTGCTCAACTCCCAGGCGGCAGAGTTTACCACACGGGGATACTGGCTGGCCGGCATCTGTTCCAGATACTGATCCGCAGAACGGCGTACCTGCTCCACGGTTGCACGATACCTCTGTGCTCCCGCCTCGTCCAAACGTTCTGCATAGACCGAGAGATAGGCCGCCAGAACCAGCTTCCGGTTGATGGCCTCGGCAGAATAATCATCCTGCGCCACGCTTCCCGCCGATTCCAGAAGGATCTTGACCACGTCTTCCAGGCTGCCCACCCCGGCATGGTAGCGGGCAGCGGCGTAAAAATAGGGCACCCGCCAGTTCTGCAGGCGCGCATCCTGACCCTTGTACTTCTTCTTGTGCCCCCAGATGTATTCCGCCGATTCCAGCACCTGCCGCGCCACCTCGGGATCCTCCTCCTGCCGCAGGTGGGTCAGCAGGGTCATGCGGTCCATGTGCATGGAATAGATGTAACTTTCCCAGAGGAACTCCGGGTCCAGTGCATGGTAATGCGCAGACTGGATGATGTCCATTGCGCGGCGGAACCGCTCCAGATACCGGCAGCTTTCCGCATGGGTGCCGCGGGACATCCCCAGCCGGGTGTTGCCCACACAGCGGATGAGATACTGCCGGGTATTCCTGTCCAGCTGTTCATACCGTGACATGTATTCAGCAGCTTCCGTAAAATAGACCTGGATCGCATCTCCCAACAGGTTGATGCCAGTTCCCTCATCCCGGACGTTCATATAATGCAGGGTGATGCCTGTGTAGTACAGCTCCCTGACGATCATGGGCACGTCTTCCCGGCTGCGGGCCGCTGCCAGCAGCAGCTGATGCACCTTGAACGCCACGCCCACATCCTCGCTGTTCGCGTAGTTGAACAGCCTGCCTGCAAAGGCACTCAGTCCCTGGATATCCTCTTCGGTCAGGGAGGCAGGGTCACGGTCGTAGACAAACTGCGCCAGCAGTGCCTCATTTTGCCGCATCAGGGTGTTGCATCTCAGCGCGTTGGTCTGGATCTCTTCCAGCACGGCAGCGGGAGCCTTGCCCTCCGGAAAGCTGGGCCGGGAGATCGAGCGCACAACGCGCAGGTCCCGAATATACTGTTCAAAAGCCTCTGCCTGTGTGCACTCCATCTTATCAGCCCCTTTTGTCGAAGTCCGTCGTTCGATTTGAAACTATAATTCAGTATACGGCATTTTTCGGCAGAAATCAACTGATTTTCGCAGATTTTTTAGCCCCCCCCCCCCCCC